>WNGE01000036.1_pt1 | contig 222319 bp, 194 predicted proteins | sample 5400651 | NCBI WGS metagenome assembly WNGE01 (sample SAMN13153370, study PRJNA577476) | soil metagenome | isolation source: 60 cm soil or saprolite under grassland replicate 2 | place: USA:California | collected 2016-06-15
AGGGGCTGCGGTCTGCTGTCAAGTGGTTTGGCTGAGATCGCATGGATGGGCGGACATGGCAACGGAGGTCCGGTAAGACGGGTGTCGACCAAGATCAGCCCGTTGCTGAGGACCTCCGTTGCCCGTTCAGTCTGCCATCCGCGCTGTTGTTGTGACGGTCACGAACACGATCTCGGTGGCTGCCGGGGTGTTCGCTCCGGGTCATCTGGGCGAGCTGACCCGGGTCGTGCCGTTCGAGCTGGTGGATGCGGTGCTGGAGGAGACCGGCGCCAGACAGCGGCGGCTGCGGCTGCTGCCTTCGCGGGTGGGCGGTCTATTTCCTGCTGGCGCTGGGGCTGTTCCCATGGCCTGGCCACCTGGGGGTGTGGGCGAAGCTGACGGCGGTGCTGGGCGGGCTGGGCCTGGCCGTGCCGTCGCCGAAGGCGCTGCGGGACCTGCGCCGGCGGGTCGGCATCGCGCCGGTGAAGGCGCTGTTCGAGGTGCTGGCCGGGCCGCTGGGCCGGCCGCGCACGCCAGGAGTGCGCTTCGGCCGGTACCGGACGGTGGCCTTCGACGGCTGCCGGTCGCTGAAGGTCCCCGACACTCCCCCGGAACCGTGCCTTGCTGGGCAAGATGAACGCCGCGCTCGGGGAGACCGGATATCCGGTCATCCAGCTCATGACGCTGGTGGAGACGGGCGCCCGGGCGCTGATCGGCGCGGTGTTCGGATCCACGGCCGATGGGGAGATCAGCTGGGCGCGCAAGCTGCTGCGCCTGCTGGATGACACGATGCTGGTGCTGATGGACCGCGGCTTTGACGGCGGGGAGCTCCTGCGCGAGGTCGCTGCCAGGGCCCAGTTCCTGGTCCCGGCTGAACGCCACCCGCCGCCCGCCGGTCCTGGGCCGCCTGCCCGACGGGTCAGTGCTGTCGGTCATCGGCGGCGTCAAGGTCCGGACCATCGAGGCGCCGGTCACGGTCACCTGCCCCGACGGCACCGGATACGGCGGCAGCTACCGGCTGGCCACCACCCTGCTCGATCACCGTGGCTACACCGCCGAAGCGCTGATCTGTCTCTACCATGAGCGCTGGGAGCATGAGATTACCTACCTCGCGCTGCGGCACGCCCCTGCTCCAGGGCCGGGTGTTGCGCTCTGGCGACCCGGCCGGCCTGGAACAGGAGATGTGGGCGCTGCTGGCGCTGTACCAGGCGCTGCGGACCGCCGTCACCGACGCCATCCAGACCATGCCGGGCGCCGACCCGGACTGGGCCAGCTACCAGATCGCCGCCGGAACCGCCCGGACCCTGGTCACCAGCGCCCGCAACACCACCGGCGAGACCAGCGACCTGGCCGGCGACATCGGCCGCGCGGTCCTGGCCAGCCTGCACGGGCCGCGCCGCCCGCGGGTCTGTCCCCGCAGGGTCAAATCCCCGCTCAGCCGCTGGAACAAGCACCCGGCCGGAAAGCCCCGGACCAACATGAAGATCACCAGCATAACCACCGCTCTCAGCCAGTACCGGGACGAAAAGAGGACACGCCGCCGACGGTCCTTGACCCCGGCGCCCGGACCTTAAGTCCCCGGCATTGGGCCTAGCCCTGGCCTAGCCCGCCTGCCGCTTCAGGCGCCGACGCTCCCGCTCCGACAGCCCACCCCAGATTCCGAAACGCTCGTCATGGGCGAGCGCGTACTCCAGGCACTCGGCCCGCACATCACAGGCGCGGCACACCTTCTTGGCCTCCCTGGTGGACCCGCCCTTCTCCGGAAAGAAGGCTTCCGGATCGGTTTGTGCACACAGCGCCCGCTCCTGCCAGCCCAGATCCTCAACGTCATCCGCGCCGATGCCGCACGCGCCCTGGGCCAGCGGGATGATCACCTCACTCAAAGCGCACCTCCTCCCCTGTAGGGGGCCCCCTGGCTCGCGTCCATCTCCCAGGCGGGCAAAACTACATTGATGAAATTACACGCGCGTGTCTCGCTCGAAGTCAAGCGGGATCGGTGGTATTGGTGGCGCTCTTGTCCTCGATCATGCAAAAAGTCTGGTCAGCTCATCCTGGGATCCCAGCCAGGCCCGCGCGGGGATCCCAGCCAGGCCCGCGCGGGGATCGCAGCGAGACTCGGCCTGGGTCAACAGCGAGGCCCATCCGGGATCGGAGCGAGACCTGGGCTAGCGGCGATCTAGCGGCTGTCCATCATCGGGCGCAGACCCTTCGGCCGCGCCGCGCTCCGCAGAATGTTGCGCCTGTTGCGGGTAGTACTGCTGGTAGCTGTCCGTGCCAGCCTGCTGGTACCCCTCGGGACCACCAGGCTGGTACCCCTCGGGACCAGGCTGCTGATACCCCTCGGCGCTCGGCTGCTGATACCCCTCGGGGCCAGCCTGCTGATACCCCTCGGGGCCAGCTTGGTGATAGGCGTCCGCGCCCATCCGCTGGTAACCGTCCGTCGGCTGGCCCGTGTGGGGATCCGGCTGGCCCGTGTGCGGATAGGGGCCGTATCCGGGGCCATACGGCTGCTGCTGGCCATAACCGGCCTCGTAACCCTGCTGGTAGCCGGACCGCGGATAAGAAGCCTGCTGCCCGTAGGACCCGTAGGCCTGCTGTCCATAAGCGGCATTGCCCTGGCTCTGAGTCTGGCTGTGAGCCTGGCCGTGGGTCTGGCTGTAGTGCGGCGCAGTCGCGGCACCGTACTGCGGCGCAGCCGCAGCACCGTAGTGCTGCGCAGGCGGGCCCCCGTAGTGCTGGGCCGCCTGGCCGACGTACTGTCCGCCCGCCGCGGCCGGGTACTGCGCGCTCGGCTGTCCGTAACCGTAGCCCGGGTAGCCGCCGCTGGCCTGCGAGGCCGCCGCTGGCGTTTGCAGCTCGCGCGAGCGTAGCGTGACGATGCTGAAGAACAGGCCGGCGGAGCCGACCATGATTCCGACCGCGCCGTCGAGCAGGAACGCAAGCTTCGCCGCGCCGTGCGGGACGCTGAGCGACACCAACCAGGTGATCACACCAAGGAATAGGGCCACGCTCTGCGCCAGCACGGCCAAAAGCGTGATCCTGCGTGCCTGCCGCACCTTCTCGCCGATGTGAGTGGCGAGCAACACGGCCACGACCGCCATCGCGGTCACCGGGATCGCCGTGAACACGTGCGACGCTACCGCGGCCCGGTCGGCGAAGCTCGGCCCGGCCATGGTTCCCGCGGCGACCGCCACAAGCGTCGCCGGGTTCACCCCCGCTGCCCAGCCGTTGCTCAGCATTGCCGCGAGGCCAAGGAACACGCTAATCATCACGCCTGCGAGCAGCAGCCACGCAGTGGGCTGCCGCACGCGCCTGGTTTCGTCGCTAATCACAACAAACCCCCTGCGGGTTGCGATGTCCGGGGGGAAGCCTCCCACATACCTCACCGCCGCGTCATCCGCATGCTCAGGCCGGCGGTCACCCGCAAGTCGCCATGCCGCGTCGGCTGAAAGACTTGTGCGCATGCGGATAGTAGTGCCTGCCGGCGGCGTCGGCGCAGCGCGTTTCCTGAGCGGCCTCAAGGTGGCCGCACCGGACGCCGACATCACGGTCATCGGCAACACCGGCGATGACATCACCCTGTTCGGACTGCGGATCTGCCCGGATCTCGACACCGTCATGTACACGCTCGGCGGTGGGATCAACGAAGAGCGGGGGTGGGGCAGGTCCGGCGAGACCTACACCATCCGGCGGGAGCTCGCCGCCTATCAGCGGCAGCCATCGTGGTTTACGCTCGGCGACGCCGACATAGCCACCCACATCGTGCGGACCGAACTGCTTGGCGCGGGCGCGCCGCTTTCTGCGGTGACGGCGACACTGTGCCAACGCTGGCAGCCCGGCGTCACCCTGCTGCCGATGACAGATGACCGGGTCGAAACGCACGTCGTCGTCAACGACCCCGGCAGGCGCCGCATGCATTTCCAGGAATGGTGGGTCCGCCACGGCGCACGGATCCCGGCCGCCGACATCATGGCGCTTGGCGCGCGGGACGCGGCCCCAGCGCCAGGCGTGCTTGAGGCCATCGCCGCCGCTGACGTCGTGCTGCTGCCGCCGTCCAACCCCGTGGTAAGCATCGGCACGATCCTGCAGGTGCCAGGAATACGCGAGGCGCTCGAGCGGAAGGTCGTGGTCGGCGTCTCGCCGATCATTGGCGGCGCGCCGGTCCGCGGGATGGCTGACGCCTGCCTGGCCGCGATCGGCGTGCCGACCAGCGCGGCCAGCGTCGCGGCGTGGTATGGCAGCGGCTTACTCAACGGATGGCTCGTGGATGACGCGGACAAGGCCGCCGCCGCAGACCCGCAGCTCACCGGGGTCGCGGTTCAGGAGTGCCCGCTCTACATGCACGACCTCGCTGCCACGGCGCAGATCGCGAAGGAGAGCCTGGATCTTGCCACCGGGCTGGTGCCATGACCGGGGGCCAGGTCACCATCGGCCCGGTGACCGGGCTGCCGGAAATCAGAGTCGGCGATGACCTCGCCGCGCTGATCGCGCGCGCGGCGCCGCACATCGCCGACGGCGACATCGTGGCCATAACGTCAAAGGTGGTCAGCAAGGCCGAGGGCAGGGTCTGGCGGGCTGGTCCCGGCGCCGACGCTGCCGGGCTGCGGGAGGCGGCGATCGCGTCGGAGACCGTTCGCGTGGTGGCGAGCCTGGGCGCGACGCGCATCGTGCAGACACGGCACGGGCTTGTGCTCGCGGCGGCCGGGGTGGACAACTCCAACAGCGAGCCTGGGACGGTGGTGTTGCTGCCGACAGACCCCGACGCCTCCGCCCGCACGTTGCGTGCGGCGCTCGCTGGCAGGCTCGGCGTCCGGATCGGCGTGATCATCACGGACACGCTCGGCCGCCCGTGGCGGATCGGCCAGATCGACACGGCCATTGGAGCGGCCGGGCTGGTCCCCCTGCTCGACCATCGCGGGCGCAGCGACTCCTATGGAAACCCGCTCGAGGCCACGATGCCCGCGGTGGCGGACGAGATCGCCGCCGCCACCGACCTGGTCCAGGAAAAACTAGGCAACATTCCGGTGGCGATCGTGCGGGGTCTCGCCCATCTTGTCACCGAGCAGGACGGGCCGGGCGCGACGCAGCTCATCAGGCCCACGGGCGAGGACATGTTCCGTTACGGCTCACGCGATGTGCTGTTCGCCGCGCGGGCCGTGCGGGACTTCAGCGCTGAGCCCGTTGCTGTCGAGGCGGCCCGCCGGGCCGTACAGGCGGCGTTCGCAGCGCCGTCGCCACACCATTTGCCACCCTGGCGATTCGCCATCGTCGCGTCGGCGCAAGCTCGCCACGGCCTGCTCGGCGCCATGCGCGATGCGTGGATCGCCGATCTGCGCGGCGATGGCCTGACCGAGGAGCAGATCACCGGGCGGATCGCGCGGGGCGAGCCACTGCGCCGCGCGCCTTTGCTGATCATGCCGTGCCTGTGCGCCAAGGACGCACGCCCCCAGCCGGACCAGAGCGGGCCGGACCAGCGACGGCATCGAGCAGGGCGGGAGACGCTCCTGCTCGCCATGGGCGCGGGCGTGCAGAACTTGCTGATCTCGCTCGCTGTCGAAGGACTCGGGTCGTGCTGGGTGCCGAGCAGCCTGTTCTGCCCCGAGGTCGCGCGAACCGCGCTCGGCCTGCCGGGCGATTGGGCGCCGATGGGAGTGATCGGCGTCGGCCACCCCGCGGCGGAACCCCCGCCGAGGCGGGACCAGGACCCGGCGCCGTTCATCGCGGTCCGGTGACGGCCGCGTTCAACGCACAGCGATAGGAAGCCGCCGCCTGATCGCGTCGCACACGCCGTCGCTCGCGGCCGCGGCGGCCATGCGGTCTTGCGGCACGACCCCGTAGACGGTCGTGCGCTGCCGTACAGGCCGACCGGTCGGCGCAACCATCGCCGTCAGATCGCTGATCGTCTTGTAGGAGCCGTTGGCCGAGCCCGCCATCCGGCTGATGGTTTCCTCCATCAGCGTCCCGCCGAGGTCGTTGACGCCGCCGCGCAGCACGTCACGGCACAGGTCATCGCCGAGCTTCACCCAGGAGCACTGGATATTACCGATCGCGCCGTGCAGCAGCAGCCGCGACACGGCGTGGACCGCGCGGTTTTCCCGGCGGGTCGGCCCCGGCCTGGCCAGGCCCGCCAGGTAGATCGGCGCGTTCAAATGAACGAACGGCAACAGCACGAACTCGGTGAATCCGCCGGTACTCTCCTGGATCGAGCGGATCGCCCGCAGATGGGCAACCCAGTGACGAGGCGAATCGACGTGCCCGTACATCATCGTCGCCGATGTCGGGATGCCAAGCTCGTGCGCCGTCGTGATCACCTCGATCCAGGCCGACGCCGGCAGCTTGCCCTTGGTGAGCACCCAGCGGACGTCGTCGTCCAGGATCTCCGCGGCCGTGCCCGGCAGCGAATCCACGCCCGCGTCCCGAGCCGCGATCAGCCAGTCCCGCACGGTCAGCCCAGTCCGCGACGCACCGTTCATCACCTCCATCGGCGAGAACGCATGCACATGCATGTCAGGACAGCGCCGCCTCACCTCGGCCGCGATGTCGAAGTACGCGGCGCCTGGCAGGTCCGGATGGATGCCGCCCTGCATGCACACCTCGGTCGCCCCGGCCGCCCACGCCTCCGCGGCGCGCTCGCCCACCTGATCAACCGACAGCGAATACGCGTCTGCGTCGCTGCGGCGCTGGGCAAACGCGCAGAACCGGCAGCCCGTGTAGCAGACGTTCGTGAAGTTGATATTGCGGTTGACGACGTAGGTCACGGCGTCGCCCGCCGTGTCACGGCGGACGTCGTCGGCCAGACCGGTCAGCGCGTCGAGCGCACGGCCGTCGGCCATGAGCAGCGCGAGCGCCTCGTCATCCGACAGCGCCGCCGGGTCGGACTCGGCGCGGCGCAGCGCCGCTGCCACGTCGCGGTCCAACTCACCCGATGCCGACGCGCCGGCCGATGGCCCCGCACGTAGCCGTGCGCCCACCTCGACCCAGTCGCCGTACACGTCGGAGAAGTCGCCGCGCCGGTCAGCCGAACGGCCCGTCGTGTCGATCGTGACATGCAGGTCCGTGCGACCTTCCTGACCCCACCCACCGTCCGGCTCTTGCCACGGCAGGCCGCGCGGAATCGTGCCGGGGGCGGCGAGCCCGGTCGCGGGATCGGCCAGCGCGGTGACGTGGCCTGCCAGGCGCGGATCCAGCCACGGCTCGCGGATGTAGCCCGGATAGATCGTCAGCCGTTCGGCCAGCGCGAAGCCCGCGGCAGCCGTTCGGGATGCCAACTCGTCGATGTGCGGCCAGGGGCGCTCCGGGTTGACATGGTCCGGTGTGAGCGGCGAGACCCCACCCCAGTCATCGATGCCTGCACGCAGGATGAGGTCATACTGGTCATCGACCAAGTTCGGCGGCGCCTGCAGCCGGGCACCTGGGCCGAGCACCAGCCGCGTCACCGCGATCACGGCCGCAAGCTCCGCGAGCTCCGCGTCCGGCACGTCGCGCATCTTGGTGTCCGGCTTGGCGCGGAAGTTCTGCACGATGACTTCCTGGATCCCGCCATATTCGCGGGAGATCCGGCGGATCGTGAAGATCGAGTCTGCTCGTTCCGCCGCGGTCTCGCCGATCCCGATGAGGATGCCTGTCGTGAAGGGCACGCTGCTGCGGCCCGCGTCCTCCAGCACCCGCACGCGAACCGCGGGATCCTTGTCCGGGCTGCCGAAATGCGCGCCGCCGCGTTCGGTAAACAGGCGCCTGGCCGTCGTTTCCAGCATCATGCCCATGGACGGCGCGACCGGCTTGAGCCGTTGGAAGTCCTGCCAGCTCAGCACGCCGGGGTTCAGATGCGGCAGCAGACCGGTCTCCTCAAGCACGCGGATGGCCATGGCACGCACGTAGGACAGGGTGTCGTCATACCCGTGCGCGTGCAGCCAGTCACGAGCCTGTTGCCACCGCGCCTCCGGGCGGTCACCCAACGTGAACAGTGCCTCCTTGCAGCCGAGCGCGGCGCCGCGGCGCGCGATCTCGATCACCTCGTCACTCGGCAGGTACGGGCTGGCCACACGGCTCGGGACGGTCGCAAAGGTGCAGTATCCGCACCGGTCCCTGCACAGCCGGGTGAGCGGAATGAATACCTTGCGTGAGTAGGTGATCACATTCTCGCGGCCGGCCGCTGCCAGGCCGCCGTCGCGGGCACGGGACGCGTACGCCAGCAACTGTTCGAGATCGCCGCCACGCGCATGCAGCAGCACCGTTGCCTCGGATTGGTCGAGCGGCTTGCCGTCCCTGGCCCTGGCGAGCGCCCTTCGCATGGCGGCTGCGGAAGGTTTGTCCTCACTAGCGCCCATGGCCCGAACCTTACGCGGCGGTCGCGCCGACGCCTGCGCCGAGGGTCCCGTAGCCGACGGGGGCGTTGCGTCACGCGTCGGTCGAGAACCGGACCGTCCGCGGCGCGAGGCGGGTGTTCGGCCAGATCCGGATGCCGCCGCGCAGCTCGTTGCCTGCCCCGACGACCACGCCATCGCCGAGGAAGGCATGGTCGAGCACGGCGGCTTCGCCGATCCGGACGCCGTTGCCAAGGATGCAGCCGTCGACGATCGCACCAGACGCCACGCTGACCTCATCGAAGAGCACGCTGCCATGGACGCGCGCGCCGCCGCCGATCGCGCATCCCGCGCCAATCACGCTGCCACCCCCGATGTCCGCGCCAGGTTCGACGCAGGCGCCTGGCAGCACAAGGGCCGCGCCGCTTGGACCAGGCATGGCAGGTGTGGAAAGCCGACCGAGCACCAGGTCGCGCGACGCTTCGGCGAAGGCCTCCGGCGTGCCCACGTCCAGCCAGTAGGCGCCATCCACAAAGCCGAACACAGGCTCGCCGGACTCGATCAGCCAGGGGAATGTCTCACGTTCGACGGAAACTACCCTGTCCGCGGGGATGTGGTCGATCGCCCGCCGCGCAAAAACGTAACAGCCTGCGTTGATCCGATTGGTGGCCGGGCGCGGCGTCTTCTCGAGGAACGCGGTGACCCGGCCAGAGGGGTCGGTCGGCACGCAGCCGAACCTGGCCGGATCGGCGACCTCGACCAGGTGCAACGTCACCGCCGCGGCGGCGGCTTGATGGGCGGCGAGCTGCGCCGCGAGGTCGTGGCCGGACAAGATGTCGCCGTTCAGCACCAGGACCGGGTCGTCCGCGCCGCAGGTCAGCCGACTGGCCGCGTTCCTGATCCCACCGCCCGTGCCCAGCGGCGGTTCCTCCATCACGTAGTCGAGCTTCAGGCCGAAGGCGGATCCGTCGCCAAGCTCGGCCTCGAACATGTCCGCGCGGTATGAGGTGGCGAGGACCGCGTGCACGACCCCGTTGGCCGCGGCGCGAGCGAGCTGGTGGGCGATGAACGGCACGCCGGCCGCACGCAGCAGGGGCTTAGGGGTCGAGATGGTGAGCGGGCGTAGCCGGGTGCCCTGCCCGCCCACCAGGACGATCGCCTCGACCGGTTCCATGGGCAGGGACGCTACCAGGCCGCTAGAGTGCCTGGTCAGCCGCCCGCTGGTAGGAAGAGAGGTGCGCCTCGGCAGAGGTCTCCCAGGTGAACTCCTGCGACCGGGCGTAGCCGGCGTCGCCGAGCGCCTTGCGCCGCGCCGGATCATCGAGCAGGGCGTGCAACGCCGCCCTGATGCTGCCGGCGTCGCGGTCGGTGTAGGCCACGGCGTCGCCACCGACCTCCGGCAGCGACGTGCAGTGCGTGGTCAGCACGGGAGCGCCGCACGCCATGGCCTCGAGCACAGGCAGCCCGAAACCCTCGCCACGGCTGGGGAAGGCGACCACGAGTGCGCCGCCGAGGAAGCCGGGCAGGTCGGAGAAGCGCAGGTAGCCCGGTCGGATCAACCGGAGGTGCGGCGGCGCCTCAGCGACCGCGACGTCGACCTCCTCGCTCCAGCCACAGCCGCCGGCCAGCACGAGCGCGGGCGGGTCAGCGATGTCGGCGACGGCCTCGGCCCAGCCCTTGATCAGGGCGGGCACGTTCTTGCGCGGCTCGAGGGTGCCGAGGAACGCGACATAGGCTTTGCCGTGCAGGCCGAGCCGGTCCCCGACCCGCTTGAGTGCTGACTCGTCGGGTCGGTGGAAGAGCTGATGATCCACGCCGTGATAGGCGACGTCGATCCGGGTCGGGTCCGCGCCGAGGACCCGGACGAGCTCGTCCCTCGTCGCCTTGGAGGGGACGATGATCCGGGTGGCGCGGCGGACCGCCGTGCGGATGGCGGACTTGAAGAAGGTGGCGGTTACGCCGGTGTGCAGTTCTGGATCGGTGAAGAAGGTGAGGTCGTGTACCGTCACCGCGCAGGGCACGCCGGGGCGCAATGGGATCGAGTAGTACGGCGCATGGATCACTCCCGCGCCGACCTGCTGCGCGACGAGGGGCAGCCCGCTTTGTTCCCAGGCGAGCCTCGCCGACCGGTGCGCGATGGCTGTCGGCCCCGCGACGATGCGCGCATCGGGCGCGAGCTTGCCGTACCGCTCCTCGTCCGCGCGCTGGCAGGCAACCGCCAGGTCCGCGCCGACGGACACCAACGCGGAGATGAGCCCGTCGACATATCGCCCGAGTGCTCCGCGGTCAGCGGGCACGGCGGTCGCGTCAACGAGCACCCGAGGCGCCACGAGCGATCTCGCTCCCTTCACATTTCCCTCAACACGAGAGTACGCCCGTTGATGCCCCGGATGGACCGCTGGACCAGCAGCGCCGCACGGTGTTTGCGGCCCGTGTTCGGGGCCCGCGTTTGCGGCTGAATCGTCACCCGCCCGCGCGCCGCGCGCGAAGCAGCACAATGCTGCCAGTCTCGCCGCGAGCCCGGCGGTCGCTCGCCGCGACGAGCGGGATCAGGGGCGCCGAGGCGTTGAAACCCACCTGGCCGCCACGGGCGGAAAGGCTCAGGTAAAGCCACTGCGACCAGCGGGAACGGAACTGGTAGGTGTGCTCAAGCACCTCGAGTCCCCGGGCGCGAAGCAACTGCGCGAGCGCCTCGTGCGAGTAGGTCCGCTTGACGTGGTAGCGGGCGGCATGCGCCTGGTACAGCCGCGGCCAGGCCGCCGCATGGGTGAGCGCGTCCGCTGACATGACAAGTTCGCCACCTGGGCGAAGCACGCGCGCCATCTCGTCGAGCGCCCGCTCGCCGTCGTCGAAATGCTCGATCGCGCAGATCGACATGACGCGGTCGAAGGCGGCGTCGGCGAACGGCAGCGCCAGCGCGTCCCCCTCGATCAGCGAAGGAGCGCTCGCCAGGCTGCGGCCGAACATCATTTTGGGCCGTGACAGGTCGATGGAAACCGCCCGCGCGCCCCGCTGCCCGGCCTGCCCGGCCCAGTAGCCATCCCCGCCCGCCACGTCGAGCACGCGCAGGCCGCGCAGGTCGCCGCCGAGCCAGCGCAGCAGCGTGCCGGCCTCACGGTAGCGGCACAAATGCACCTGATGGCCGGCGAAAGCAACCGCGTCGGCGAGCCGCATTCATTCTCCTTAACGGCTAACGCGTGCTGGCGCTCGGTTTCGGCGTCGGCGTCGGGCCCGGGGTCGAGGTCGAAGCCGGCGCAGGCGCCTTGCCTGCCGCGCTGTTCGCCGCGTCAAGAGCCTGCTTCATCTTCTGCAGTTGCTGGCCGTACGCGGCGAAGTCGCCGCTCTTCAGCGCCTTCTGCGCGGCCTGGTAGTACTTCTCCGCCTGCGCGAGGAACGCCCGCACTGCCGCGCTCACCTGGCCGGGCTGGCCTCCGCCGCCCGTCGTCGGCCCAGATGGCTGATTCGGGACGCCGGCGAAGACCTGGCCGAATGCGGCCTGCAGGGTTGGCGCGTATCCGGTGTTGCTGTTGAACGAGACGAACACCCGCTGCAGCGTCGGATAGGACCCCGCGCCGCCGCCCGCCGTGGCCTGCAGGTACACCGGCTCGATGTACAACAGCCCGCCTCCGACGGGCAACACGATCAAATTCCCGGTGATGACAGTCGACCCGCCCTGACGGTAAAGCGCGAGTTCGCGCGATGCCGTCGGATCGGACTCGAAGGTGTTCTGGATCTGCCGGGGACCGCGGATCGCGGTGTCGCGTGGCAGTTCGAGCAGCCGTATGGTGCCGTAGTCGCTGCTCGTCGGGTCGCTGTCCACCGCCATGTAGGCGGCGAGGTTCTCGCGGCCCTTGGCCACGAACGAGGTGGTCAGTGAGAATTCCGGGCCCGCGTAGCCGGGCATGTTCGTCGTCAGGTAGTAGGGCGGTTGTGAGCCGCTCTGGCTGGTCGTCGGGTCGTCAGGAACGGCCCAGAAGTCCTGCCCGCCATAGAAGGCCTGCGACTGCTGCACGTGGTAGTGAGCGAGGATCTGCCGCTGCACCTTGAACAGGTCCTGCGGGTACCGCAAATGGGGCCGCAGGTCGGCAGGGACGGCGCTGGCTGGCTTGATGACGCGCGGGAAAGCCTTCATCCAGGTGCGCAGCATGGGATCGGCCGGGCCCCATTGGTAGAGGGTCACCCGGCCGGTGTAGGCGTCCACCACCGCCTTGACCGAGTTGCGGATGTAGTTGATCTGGTCGCTTGACCCCTCGACGGGAGCGTGCGTCGCCACCGAGTCCGCGGTGGCGCCGCCCAGGCTGATCCGTTCGGAGTAGGGATACAAATTGGTCGTGGTAAACGCGTCCACGACCCAGTCGATGCGGCCACCGGAAATCACCGGGTACACGTCGCCGTCGAGGGTGAGGAACGGAGCGACCTTGGCCACCCGAGACAGCGGATCCCGCACGTAAAGTATTCGGGACCTATTGTTGATCGCGCCGGAGAGCAAGATGTTGAGCTGCCGCAGCTTGACCGCGTAGAGCAGGCGGGACCAGGACGAGCCGATCGGTACCCCGCCGCTACCGGTGTAGGTGCTGTTCCGCTGGCCCGATGCGCTTTGGTTGGGGTAGTCGAGCTCCTGCGGCGCGCGGCCCGATGGGGCGCCCACGATTACGTACTTCGCCTCGATCGGGCCGAAGTAGATGCGCGGCTCATAGCGGGGCAGCTTGCCGCGGAACGGGATGTTGTACTCGACGAAGTCCGGGCTTCCCCCGCTGACGACGTCGTTCGCCGACGCTGCGACGAACCCGTACCCGTGCGTGTAGACCAGATGCTGCGTGACCCAGTTGGTCCGGGCTGGCGGAGGGCCGGGCATCTCGCGGACCGCGACCACCGTGTCCTGCGGCGCCAGGCCGTGGCCGGGCAGTGGATAGCGGTCCATGTCAAGCACGCGGGAGAACCGGTAGTACCCCTTGATCTGCTGGAGTTGCTGGAACGCGGGCGAGGTGACGTCCGGATCGAGCAGGCGCGTCGCGGGCAATGTGCTCGCGTCGGCCGCAAGTTGCGCCGTCGTCTGGTTGGGGCTGGCGGCGTAGGGCGTCTCCTGTACCGTCGCGACGTCGTAGGCCTGGCGGGTTGCGGTGATCTCGCGCTGGATGTACCGCGCCTCCTTGGTGAGCTCGTTCGGCTTGACGTCGAACTGCTGAACGATCGCCGGATACACGCCGCCAACGATGATCGCGGACAGCACAAGCAGGCCGAAGCCCACGGCGGGCAGCATCACGCTGCGGCGCAGGGCGCCCGCGAAGAAGAGCAGCGCGCACACGATCGCGATCGCCGCCAGGATCGTCTTGGCTGGAAGCACCGCGTTGACGTCGGTATACGAGGCGCCCGTCGTGACGGTGCCGCGCTGTGAGAAGTTGAGCCCGTACCGGTCATACCAATACGCGATGCCCTTGAGCAGGACAAATACGCCCAAAAGGACGAACACGTGAGCGCGCGCCGCCACGCTCGCGCGTTCTCCGGGGCCCTGGACGCGCAGGCCGCCGTACAGGTAATGGGTGAGCGCCGCGGCGAGCACCGACAGCACCACCGCGGTGAGAGCGAAGCCGAGCACCAGTCTGATGAACGGGTAGGTGAAGGCGAAGAACGAGACATCCAGGTGGAACTGCGGATCCTTGGCGCCAAACGACGTCCGGTTGGCGAAAAGCAGCCAGGTGCGCCACGCGCTGGCCACCGACAGCCCTGATATCAGCGCGAGAAGGCCAAGTCCAACGCCCATGACCAGCTTGCGGTACGGGTCGAGCGCGGTTCGGTACCGCTGCAGGCCCTGCTGCTCCGGCGACAGCGCGCGGTAGCTGGGCCTTAGCCGGTAGGCCAGATAGACGTTGGCGCCGACTAGCAACGCCATCACCACGGCGCCGACCGCGAATAGCACCAGCTTGACGCCGATGATCCGGGTGAACACGGAGCTGTAGTGAACCGAACGGAACCATAGATAGTCGGTCCAAATGCCCGCGAACACGGCAAACAGCACGATAAGTGCGACGATCGCGGCAAGCGCGGGGATCAGGTAGCGCGGCCGGCGCGGGAACCGCATTACCCGCGCTCGGCCCGGAGAACGGAAGGTCACGAGTGAATTCCTAGCACTGAATCCTGGCCCAGGGGCGGATGAGCCGGATCGTGGTTGCCAAATAGGCCCTCAGCACGACGGCACCGGTTTGCTGTCCTTGAGCGCCAGCAGGTCCGCAACCGCACCGCTGAGCGTGCTCACCTTGACGACGCGAAGCCCGGCGGGAACGGCGCCGCGCACGTCCGGGCAGTTGCCCGCCGGCGCGAGGAATATCGTCGCGCCCTGCTCGCGCGCGCCCACCATCTTCTGCTGTATGCCGCCGATCGCGCCGATGTTGCCATCGGCGTCGATCTCACCGGTGCCCGCGATGAACTTGCCTCCGGTGAGGTCGTCCTTGCTGAGTTTGTCGACCAGGCCGAGCGCGAACATCATTCCCGCGCTTGGCCCGCCGATGTCGCCGACCTTGATCTGCACGGAAAACGGAAACTTGTACCGCTCGCCGACGACCACCCCGATCGCCGCCTTGCCGCGCTGCGCCCTGGTCACCAGGCGCACGACGCGGGTTTGGCCATGACGCGAAACGGTGATCTTGACCGGGCTGCCAGGACGCCGATCACGGATAAGGCGGCGCGCCATTGTCGCCCCGCTCACCCCGGCGCCATCCACATCGGTGATCACATCACCCCGCCTGAGCTTGCCGTACGCGGGCATGCCCTTCACGGTCCAGCTCACGCTCACCTTAGTCTGAAAGCTGATCCGCAGCTCGCGAAGCGCCGCCGCGGAGGCAAGCTGCTGTGAGCCCGCCATCTCTGCGACGTTCTCCCGCTGGACCTGCTGCACATTGGCGCTGGTCCCGAACAGTTCCTCCTGCGGGACCACCGCGTCGTGCGGCGTCAACCACCCGCGCAGCGCCGTGTACAGGTTGATCTGGTCTCCTGGGCCGCCGCGGAAGCTCACCGTCACCAGGTTGAGGTGCCCGGTCGTCGGGTACACCTTGTGCCCGGTGATCTGGATCAGTTGCTTGTGTTGGTAGGTGCCGAGCGTGTCGATCGTGGGGCCAGGGCTCAGCACCACGTAAGGAACGGGCAACACAGCGCCGGTCACAGCCAGGACAGCGGCGCTGATTCCGGCGACGAGCAACGTCAGCGCGCGTCGCGACATGGACGGAAGACTATGCCACCGGCCAGCAGCGGCGACCCGCGTCCCCGAGCACTTTGTACGGCGCAGTGTCGCTAAGCGGGTCCCCGCGGGCAGCAAAAGACGACACTGCGGAGTACAAAGACGTCCGTGGGGCGGGGGCCCGCGACGCGGCGGGTTAGGGCGCGGCGACCCACTCGCTGCTGCCGTCAGCGAAGTGCTGGTGCTTCCAGATCGGGACGGCGGCCTTGACCTCGTCGATCAGCGCACGGCACGCGGCAAAGGCCTCAGCGCGGTGCGGGCACGCCGCGGCGACCACGACCGCGAGGTCGCCGACAGCAAGCTCACCGTCGCGGTGCACCGCGGCCACGGCCAGCGCGCCAGACTCGGCCGCCACCTTCTTCGCGATCCTGCGGAGTTCGTCTTGGGCCGACGGATGGGCCGTATAGGACAGCCGGATGACCGTTCGGCCGTGATCGGTGTCCCTTACCTGGCCGGTGAACACCGCGGTTCCTCCCGCCGCCGGGTCGGCGACGGCTGCGAGCACTTCGTCAACCGACAGCGGTGCGGCGCGGATCGCGATCAGCCGGACTGCTCCCACCCTGGACACGGTACCGGCTCATCAGGTGCCACGCCGGCGGCGGCGGGCGCGGCGGACGATCGCCGCCGTGCCGATCACCGCGACCGTCGCGCCCGCCGCGCCCGCCGCGGTGATGGTCGCCTCCTTGCGCGCCAGTCGCCTGCCCGCCACGGCGTGCCGGCCGGCCCGCTGCGCGAGCAGCACAGCGAGCGCCGTCTCGTTGTCGTAAGCCGGCTGCCAGCCTGCCGCCTGCAGCGCGGCGCAATCCACCACCCACGGGTACACGACGTAGCGCAGGTCGGCCGCTGGCGCCGGGGTGATGCCTGCCCTGTGCAGGCGCTGCGCCGTGCCGAAGGTGAAGCCGGCAGGAAGCTCGATCCGGCGCAGCCCGCTCAGCTCTTCCACCCGTTCCTGCTCGAGCCATCCCCGGCAGCCAACCGCGTACTGGCCGGTTATCTCGCTGGTCACGGCGAGTTCCAGCGCGGAGACGAGGTCGTCCACGTGGCAGAACTGCCAGCGGGTCGCCGAACCACGCACGGTGAGCAGCCGCGGCGCCTCGAAATGCCGCGTGATCAGCGTGTCCACGTCTTCGCCAACCAGCGCGGCCGGGCGCACCACCGTGACCTGCATGCCGGGGTAAGCTCGCGGCGCCCGGCGGGCCAGGTGCTCGATTTCCAGCAGGTCCCCGGCGACGCTGGTGTCCGGATCAGCCCGCAGCGGCGCAGTCTCGGCAAGAGGCACCGGGTTGTCCGGGTGGGCGCCGTACACCATCGCGCTTGTGACAAGCACGACCCTGCCCACGCCCTCCGCGGCCGCGGCGGTGAGCACGGTCTGCGCGCCGCGCACGTTGAAGGCCCGCCGTTGCCGGTCGTCAGAGTCCGGCGAGAGGTCAACGTCGGTGTGCACAACCACGTCGACGCCGACCAGCCGGCCGGCCAGGACGGGGTCGCGGACGTCCACCACGCGCCAGACGACACCGGCCACCTCGCCGCGGTGGTCGTCGATGGCCACCACCTTCCTGATCCGCTGCGAAGCGGCAAGACGGGTGGCGAGAGCATGGCCGAGGCCCTGCGCGGCGCCAGTCACCGCGACGACTGGGCCGGGGGCGCTGGAGCGCTTCCTGCCGCTGCGCCGTGGGCGAACCTGCCCGCCGGAGGTGCTCACCCTGCCTCGCTCCCGGGATAACGTGAGGTTAGTGGTCTAGCAGAGCCAATAATGACCCTTCCATCCTGCCTGAGAGGTCACACCAATGGGTGACACCCCTTTCGGGTTCGGCCTGCCGGGCGAGCCCGAGCGTGAGCCGGGTCATAGCGACTCCGGCCCTGGCGACCCCATGGGGATGTTCGGCAACCCACAGCAGTTCGCCGATGCGCTGCGCCAGTTCGCCGATCTGATGTCCTGGCAGGGCGGCCCGGTGAACTGGGATCTCGCCAAGAATGTGGCGCGGCATGCCGTCGCCGCCCACGGGGACCCGAGCATCGTCGCCCGGCAAGCCGGCGAGGTCGCCGAAGCGCTCAGGCTCGCCGACCTGTGGCTGGACGACGCCACCACGTTCCCGTCGGGCGTGCGGGCGAGCAGGGCGTGGAGTCGTTCTGAGTGGGTTGAGGCGACGCTTCCCGTCTGGACCAAGCTGTGCGACCCGATCGCCGCGAAGGCGGTCGAGACGATGAGCGGCGCGATGACCGCGGGCACCCAGACGCTGGGCGGCGAGGCGGCGGCCGAGGCTGCGGGCGGTGAGGCGCCCGACGACCTTCGCGCGCAGCTGAACGCCATGGCCGGGCCGATGCTCGGACTTGTCCGCCAGATAGGCGGCCTCGTGGTCGCCAGCCAGACCGGCCAGGCCGTCGGTGCGCTCGCCCTCGAGGTGGTCAGCTCCACCGACGTCGGCCTACCGGTCGGCCCAGAAGGCACTGCCGCGCTGCTCCCCGAGGGTGTGGCGGCGTTTGGTTCGGGCTTGTCTGTGCCAGACGGCGAGGTCCGGCTATTCCTCGCCCTGCGCGAAGCGGCACACCACCGGCTCTTCGGCCATGTGCCATGGCTGCGCGCGCGCCTGTTCGGCGCGGTCGAGGAATACGCCAAGGGCATCACCGTGGACACCTCACAGCTGCAGCAGTCGTTGATGGAGATCGACCTCACCAACCCGCAGGCGCTACAGGAGGCCATGGCGGGCGGCACGTTCTTCCGCCCGGAGGAGACGCCACGGCAAAAGGCCGCCCTTGCCCGGCTGGAGACCGCACTGGCCCTGGTCGAGGGGTGGGTCGCGACCGTGGTGGATGACGCCGCGAGCAGACGGCTGCCCGGATCGGACGCGCTCGCCGAGGCGGTCCGTCGGCGTCGCGCGACCGGCGGTCCGGCGGAGCGGACCTTCGCCACCCTGGTCGGCCTGGAGTTGCGGCCGCGCAGGCTGCGGGAGGCGGCGGCGATCTGGCGCGGGCTCACCGGCGCGCGCGGCGTGGCGGGCCGCGACGCGGTGTGGGCGCACCCTGACCTATTGCCCGGCCAGGATGACTTCGAGGACCCCGATGGCTTCGTCAGGGGCAGGAAGGAACTGGACATCTCGGCCCTGGACGACCCACCTGAGACCCTCGAAGATCCACCTGACGAGTGAGCCCGGGGTTCGGTCACGCGTTGGCCGCGCTGACGATGCTGATGACCCCGAGCACGGTCATCACCGCGGCCGCCAGGCGCGCGATCAGCGTCAGCGGCACGACCCGCATCAGGCCGCGCCCCCCGAGGATGGCGATGCCGGCGGCGGCCCAAAGAGCGAGCACCGCCCCAACCGCGACCGCCGAGGGATCGTGATACCTGGCGGCGAGGTTTGCGACGAGGATCTGCGTTATGTCGCCGAACTCGGCGACAAGGATGACGGCGAAGCTGACCGCGGCGGCTTTGGCAAAACTTGACCGCGCAGGCCGCGCGTCCGGCTCTTGCGCTGGCTCGGCCCGGCGCAGCAACAGGACCGCGGCGCCGAAAAAGAACACGGCGCCGACGAACACCTCGACCAGTTGGTCCGGCAGCGCAGCGAAGAGGCTTCCTGCCGCGACGGCAACCGCGGCGTGTACGGCAAAGGCCGCGGCAACGCCGACGAACACGTAGATCGGCCGGAACCGCGTCGCAAGTACCAGGCTCGCGAATGCGGTCTTGTCGGGCACTTCCGCAGCGAAGACGACCGCGAAGACCGTGGCCGCGACAGCGGTGTTCATCGTGGCGAGCTTACGCTATGCGCACCCCTCAGCGGCGCGGCCGGAGCACGCTGCGCGTGGCGGGCCAGCCCTCCAGGCCTGGGTCGAGGCCGCTCACGTCGGCGGGAGACCGCAGACGGTGCCAGCCGGGAACGAGCTGAACCGCGCCCGCCCGCGGCGCGGCGTGACGCAGCCGGTCGATAACGTCGGTGACGTCTAGCTCGCACGGCTGGGCGGGCGGAACCGGCACGCTGACCCAGTCGGGAGCCGGCAGCCAGGCGGCCAGCGCCACAAGGCCACCCCCATCGGCGGGGCATACCGCGACGTCTGTTCGCCTCCGCGCGCCGCCGAGCGCTCTGAACAGCTTGCCGATCAGCAACAGCGGCATGTCTGGCGCGTCGGCCGCGGCGACCGCGCCCTGACGCGCGCCAAGGCCGGCCATGCGGCGCAAGGCCTGTGCCGCGAACCCCGCGCCGCTGCCGTCCGCAAGGCGCAGCACCGTGGTGCCTGGCCACGCGAGCTCCTCGACGCTCCGCCCGCCGAGCTCGGTTTCCGCGGCCGGGCTGACCGCGACGGCAGGCGCGAGATTTTCCAGCTCCGCGATGAGATCGCAGGCGTCCTCGACCAGGGCGCAAGCGAACGCCGCCCGATCGACTCCCGGCGGGGCGGCGGCACCAATGCCTGGTGTGACAAGCGCCGCTGCCATCCTCGCCACGTGATCCGGTGCGTCCGCGCTCAAAGATCCATGTCCTCCAGCCGCGCCGCGTGGGCTACCCCTTCGAGATAGCCGCGAGCACGTTCGGTCTTCGGGTAACCGGCGACCATCGCCCAAAAGGCCGGCCCGTGGCCGGCGACGATGAGGTGGGCAAGCTCGTGGACGATGACGTAATCAAGCACCCAGCTCGGCATGCCCTCAAGCCGCCGTGACAGCCTGATGGCGCCATCGGACGGCGTGCACGACCCCCATCGGCCATTCTGATTGTCCACCCAGCGCACGCTCGATGGGACCGCCGCGCCGCCTAGATACCTGGCAGAAAGCGCCTGCGCGCGGCTGAGCAGGCCGGAGTCGGTCGGACGCCGCCGCTGGTCACGAGCTGCCAGCCGGTCCAGCATGCGCGCCACCCACTCTTCTTCCTCAGCGCGGGAGAAGCGGGCCGGGACAAGCACGACGGTCTTGTCACCGGCACGGTAGGCCGACACGGTGCGCCTGCGCCGTGCGCTGCGCCGAACCTCGACTCTTTCTGGCACGGCCACACGGTAGCCCAGACTTTTCGCACTCCACAGGGGGCGCATGACATTTTCGCAGCTAGGACGCTGGCCGCTGTGGACACGAGGCCCTAATCCACATCGATGATCCCACGCCGTCCACAGCAACACACCGCGATCTCCCCAGGGCACCCACAGCATTATCCACAGGCATGGATTGACGTCCCGATCATCTCCTCATACGTTCCCGGCAGGGCCCGGTGGGCAGCGCGTCGCTTCGGGGAAGGGGGGCGAGCTGCCCACCGTTTATCCACAGCCGGGAAAGTTGGGCTCCCGCCGCAGTCAGGCCGCTGCCACCCTGACAGCCATGAGGCCAGTGCTGAAATCAGGTTTGCTCCAGCTGTGGCGCGACAGGCAGACGCTGCAGATCGGCGTCGATCCAAGGCGGGGCTTCGCCATTAATGGGCACACCCGGGCGGCGGAAGCTGTGCTGTCCGTGCTCGATGGCAGCAGGGACCGCGCCGCCGTGCTGGCCGCGGCGGCCGACCGCGGCGTCCCGGCGCAAGCCGCCGACCGGGTGCTCGCGCTGCTGGCCGCGGGCGGTGTGCTCAATGACTTCCCGCCGCCGGCCCGCCTGGCTCTTCCGCCACAGGTACACGCGAGGCTGGCGCCCGAGTTCGCGACCGCGTCGCTGGCCAATCACGACGGCGACGGCGGCGTCCGCGCGATGGTGCGCCGCCGCGCGAGCCATATCCGCGTTTATGGGGCGGGCCGTATAGGGGCCAGCGTTGCCTGCCTGCTCGCCGCGTCCGGCATTGGCCGCATCACGTGCAGCGACACGCAGCAGGCCAGGCTCGTTGACGCGGCGCCGGCCGGACTGGACGTCTCCGATGCGGGGGCGCCGCGTCAACGAGGAGTGGCGCGCGCCATAGGCCGCGTCGCGCCCGATGTCCGCACCGGCGACGACCGGGTTCCGCCGGACATTGTGGTGCTCACCGAGGGTCCGGACCCCCGCCAGACCGCGGCGCTCATGGCCCGGCGCATCCCGCACCTGTGCAGCTCGGCAGCCGAAGCGATTGGCGTGGTCGGGCCGCTTGTGCTGCCCGGCAGGTCGGCTTGCCTGCGTTGCCTTGATCTGAGCCGACGAGACCGCGACCCGGCCTGGCCGTTGATCGCCGCTCAGCTGGCGAGCCGGCGCCCGGCCACGCCTGCGTGCGACGTGGTCCTCGCGACCGCCGTCGCCGCTCACGCCGCCCGCCAGGCGCTCACCTTCATCGACGCGGCCGGGCCCGCGCCGACTGTGATCAACGGCACACTCGAACTTGTGCTGCCCGATTGGCGCTGGCGCCGCAGGACCTGGCCGATCCACGCCGAGTGCGGGTGTGGCAGGAGCGATGTGGGCTAGCGGACAATGAAGGATGTGAGTGACTTGCCCCGCCGCGCAGTGACGCGGTCCGCCAAGCTGGCCACACTCCCGCTGGGATTCGCCGGCCGCACCGCTCTCGGCATCGGTAAACGCATCGGCGGTCGCCCAGCAGAGATAGTGGCGGCTGAGATTCAGCATCGCACCGCTGAGCAAATCTTCAGGGTGCTCGGCGAGCTAAAAGGCGGAGCAATGAAGTTCGGCCAGGCGCTGTCGATTTTCGAGGCCGCGCTGCCCCCGGAGATCGCCGGCCCGTACCGTGCGACGCTGACCCGGCTGCAGGAGGCCGCGCCGCCACTGCCGGCCCGAGTCGTGCACGAGGCACTTGCCCGCGAATTCGGGCCGCACTGGCGCGATGACTTCACTCAGTTCGAGGACAGGCCCGCCGCCGCCGCGTCCATCGGCCAGGTGCATCATGCCGTATGGAAGGATGGCCGGCGGGTTGCGGTCAAGGTTCAGTATCCGGGCGTCGGCGAGGCGCTGATCAGCGACTTCACCCAGCTGAGCCGGGCCGCGGTGCTGTTCGCCGTGCTGATGCCCGGCCTCGATGTCAAACCGCTCATTACCGAGCTGAAGGACCGGATCGCTGAAGAGCTCGACTACAACCTCGAAGCCTGCTCGCAGCAGGCTTTTGCCGTAGCGTACCGCGGCGACCCGGATATATACGTGCCGCCGGTTGTGGCAAATTCAGACCACGTTCTGGTCACCGAATGGATGGATGGCACGCCGCTGTCCAAGATTATTAGCGCCGGAAGCCGTGACGACCGGAATCGGGCCGGAATCCTGCTCACGCGATTCCTGTTCTCGGGCCCGGCGCGCACCGGCTTGCTGCATGCTGATCCGCACCCAGGCAATTTCAGGCTGCTGGCCGACGGCAGGCTCGGCGTGCTCGACTTCGGCGCGGTCGACCGGCTGCCGTACGGCTTTCCGCCGTTCCTCGGCAAGCTGCTTCGGATCATGCACGACGACGGCGACATCCAGACCGTGGAGCAGGAGTTGCGGATGCATGGATTCCTCCGCCAAGGGATCCAGGTGGACGCCGACGCCCTCAGGGCGTTCCTCGCGCCGATCGCGGAACCGTCGAAGGTCGACTCATTCAAATTCAGTCGGGAATGGCTGCGTGCCGAGGCCGGGAGGGTCGCCGATCTGAGCTCGTCGAACATCAGCAGAAAATTCAACCTGCCCCCCTCCTACGTGCTCATACACCGCGTGTCCACCGCAGGCATCGGCGTGCTGTGCCAGCTCGAATGCGAGGGTGAGTTCCGCGCCGAGGTCATCAGATGGATACCCGGTTATTCCGACGAGCAGGGAGCGGATCGTCAGCCGACCGAGCCTGAGCCAGACCCGGTCGGCTGACGGCAATCACCGCGATCATGACTGCGCGTTCAGTGAGCCGCGCAGCCGCACGACGGTCCGCTCGGCGCGGCGCAGGCGTGCCGCCGCCCGATTGGCGCGTCGCCGCGCTCGATGCAGTTCCGCTGATCGCTGGGCGAGCCCTGATTGTCTCGCCTCCGCGAGCATTGCCTGAACCCTGTCTCTTAAGAACCGTTCGTGAATTAACACCTTGCTGCCACCGATCTTCGTTTTGCTGAATCGTGTCTAACCTGCCGCGACCAACCACGGCCGCGGCCAACCCGCGTAGCCTCCGGCGGCTACGCGGTCACCCCACTCCCGCGCGACCAACCGCTGGCCGCCAGCGGCTACGCGGCCACCTCGGTCTTGCGCGGCCGACCCCGCGGGCGCTTGCGTGGCAGGATCTGTCCGCGAAGAAATAGCTCGCCGCCCCAGACGCCCCACGGCTCACCGCGTTCGATGGCCCCTGCCAGGCAGGCGAGCCGAGCCGGGCAGCCGCGGCAGAGCGCCTTGGCCGACTCGACGTCGGCGGGCGACTCGGCGAAAAACAGGTCCGGCTCGCTCCGGCACGGCAGCTCAAGCCCGCTGAAGGACTCGTACCCCGCCGCTGCTTCCGCTGCGACGGTGTCGGGCCACTGCATCGGTCCCAACTCCTCTCCTCTGCTCAATAACTAAGGCCGCGGACCCTTCGCGGGTCCGCGGCCTGGAGGAGCTTGAGGCCGGTCAGCCTATACCGGCACCCTCCATCGATGCGGACCCAGCTTGTCACCGCCAAAGGCGATCACACGGGTCATGTAGATGTGCTGCATGCGGACAGCCGTCTGCCCCTGGACCCGGGCAAGCGACGTCGTCGCACTGCAGGCGAACGGCAAGAAGGCGTCTGGTGTGTACAGGCCAAGGACATCGCGTGGCGCGACGTTGATTTCTACCACCCCGGACACCTCCCTTCCGCAAAAGATCCTGCTTCGGCAGCCCGAGGGCGTGTTAGCAGCGTACGAACACCGCGCTCCCCCGGCAACTATTTTTTGACCTGGGAGTTCTCGCCGGACGGCCCAAACGCTATTGGCGCACGGCCGGCTTCGTCCGAATCAGGCCTTCTTGTACCACCGAAACCACGAGCTCGCCGCTTTCTGTGAAAACCTCGCCGCGGGCGAGGCCGCGCGCCCCCGCCGCGACGGGCGTCTCCTGCGCGTACAGCAGCCAGCGGTCCGCGCGAAATGGGCGGTGGAACCACATCGCGTGGTCCAGGCTGGCGCCAATTGTCCGCCCATCCACCCACGACAGCCCGTGCGCGAGCAGCACAGAGTCGAGCAAGGTCAAGTCCGAGGCGTACGTCATCAGGCAGACATGCAGCAGCGGGTCGTCAGGCAACTCACCGTCCACCCGTAGCCACACGAGGCTGCGGGTGGTCCGCAGCGCCGGATCACGCTGTGCCTCGACCGTGAGCGGGCCGACAAACCTGAGGTCGATCGGGTGGCCGCGGTAGAACCGCTCAGAAAGCGGTCCCAAGACCTTGTCCAAACGCTCTGCGGTGGGTTGCACCTCGTGCGGCGGCGGCACCGTGGGCATTTCCGCGTGATGCTGCGGGCCCGGCTCGCGATCGTGGAACGACGCGGACAGGGTGAATATCACCTTCCCGTGCTGGATCGCCGACACCCGGCGGGTGGTGAAGGACCGACCATCGCGCACCCGATCCACCATGTAGACGATGGGCACCGCGGGGTCTCCGGGCCGGATGAAGTACGCATGCAGTGAGTGCACTGGTCGGTCCGCGGGGACCGTGCGGCCGGCCGCCACCAGCGCCTGGCCGGCGACCTGGCCGCCGAAAACGCGCTGCACTCGCTCGTCCGGGCTGCGACCGCGGAATATGTTGACCTCGATCTGGTCGAGATTGAGCAGATCGAGCAGGTTGAGCAGATCACTGGTCGTCTTGTTCACCCCCTGCGCCCGCTCGTCGCGAGCGTGACAGGCCGCGTGAGCCGTTCGGATGCAAAAGCGGTTGCAGGAACGGCGAGGGGCGGCGGGACCGCCTGGCGCCCGGTGAGCGGGCCATCGACCATGAAAGCAGCAGCCGCTCGCGAGCGCGGGTGATGGCCACGTACAACAGCCGCCGCTCTTCGTCGATCGCTTCGCGGGTGCGCGCGTAAACGATGGGGATCACCCCATCGACCAGCGTGGGGAGGAACACCGCGTCCCACTCCAGCCCCTTGGCGGCATGCAGCGAGGCGATTGTCACGCCGTCGAGTGTGGGGGCGTGCTGCATCTGGGCGCGATTGGCGAGCTCGTCGGCGAGATCGGCGAGCGTCGCATCCGTGCGCGCGCCGAAAAGGTCCGCGGCGAGCTGCGCGAGAGCGGCGAGCGACTCCCACCTCGCACGGGTCGCACCGCCTGTCGGCGGAGGCGCGGGTGTCATGCCAAGGCCGAACAGGACGTGCGTGACCGCGGCGGCGGGCGCCGGTTCGTGCGACTTGGCCGCTGCCCGCAGCGCCACGATTGCCTGCCGCACCTCGGGCCTGTCGAAGAACCGTTCGGTGCCGTGCACCGCATACGGAACACCCGCGGCGTGCAGCGCCCGCTCGAACACCGCGGTCTGCGCGTTGGTGCGCACGAGCACGGCGATCTGCTTGGCCGCGAGGCCGCGGTCGATGAGGTCGCGCGCCTGCGCGGCGACCGCCGCGGCCTCCGCCGCCTCGTCCGGGTACGCGGCGAACGCTGGCGGCGGGCCGTCGGGGCGCTGCGCGACAAGCTCCGCGCCTGGCGACCTGGCCACCAGCCGGTTGGCAAGCTCAACGACCTGCGGTGTGGACCGATAGTCCCTGACCAGCCTGATGACGGTCGCGTCCGGGTACTGCGCGGTGAAGCTGGTGAGGAAGGCGGGCGTGGCGCCGGTGAACGAGTAGATCGTCTGGTTGGGATCGCCCACGACGCACAGGTCGTCCCTGCCGCCGAGCCAGGTGTCGAGCAGCAGCTTCTGCAAGGGGTTGATGTCTTGGTACTCGTCCACGACGAAGTAGCGGTACTGGTCACGAACCTGGGCGGCGGCGGCGCTGTCCTCGGCGAGGATGCCGGCGGTCAGCTCGAGCATCGACTCAAAATCCAGCACATGCCGGTCGCGCCGCAGCCGTTCATACGCGTCGAACAGCTTCGCCATGGCCTCGACCGGCACCGGTGGCGCCCGGCTGGCGCGCTCCGCGGTCGCGACGAAATCCTCCGGGCGCGACTGCAGCGCTTTGGCCCATTCGATCTCGGTGGCGGCATCGCGCAGTCCGGCGGCGTCCAGCTTCAGCCCCAGCATGCGGGCCGCCGCCGCGACAATGCCCAGCTTGGAGTCGATCACACGGGGCGGCTCACCTCCCACCGCCGCGGGCCAGAAGTAGACAAGCTGGCGCAGCGCCGCCGCGTGAAAGGTCCGGGCATGCACGCGGTCCGCGCCCGACCCGCCAAGCGTTTGCAGCCGTGCGCGCAGCTCGCCCGCCGCCCGGGTGGTGAACGTGACCGCAAGCACGTGTCGCGGATCGACCGCGCCGGTCTGGATGGCATGGGCGATGCGATAGGTGATGGCACGGGTCTTCCCCGTCCCAGCGCCTGCCAGCACGCATACCGCTCCGCGCATGACCTCGGCGACCGCGCGTTGCTCCGGGTCGAGGCCGGAGAGGATGGCGCCCGGCATGGAGCACATCATCCCAGCCGCCACCGACACCGTGGCGGGAAGCCCGCAGCCGCCGCTGGTGTTTGCTACATGGGAGCCGCAGGAGGTCTGTGGCGCAGGGAGGGAGACCCCAGGCAATGTCGGGCGTGACGATGTTCACAACGCGCTGGTGTGCGTTCTGCCGACGGCTGAAGAGTCAGCTCGCCCGCGCGGGGATCGAGATCGCCGAGGTTGACATCGAGGCCGACCCCGCCGCGGCCGACTACGTCATGCAGGTGAACGGTGGGAACCAGACCGTGCCGACGGTGGTGTTCGAGGACGGGACCGCGCTGATCAATCCGTCCGCCGCGCAGGTCATCGAGCAGCTGAACACCTCGGCTCGCAGCTAATGAGCCGCGATAGCTCCATAACGGCTGCCGCGGAGGGCTCGGCCGCCCCCGCGAGCGCGGCAGGATCTGCGGTGCCGACGGCGCCAGATGATGGCAGCGGCGTTGTGGTGTACCGGACGCGACAGGGGTGGCGAGTCGGCGAGGACGAGCTGCCGGATCTGGTGAATGCGATGGTGTTCGCCGACCTGCTCGCAGGCGACCTGCCCTCATCGACTCGGCCGCGCGGGCACCAATCAGAGCTGGCCCAATCAGAACGGGCCTCGCCCGAACACGGGCAGTCGGAGAAGGCGCAGTCGCAGCAGGCACCGTCCGAACAGACGCAGGCGGAACGGGCGCAGGCGGCCAAGCTGAGGATCACCATCGCGCAGCTCGAGCACGCGCTGGCTAACAGAGTCCGGGTGGAGCAGGCGATCGGTGTCCTCGCAGAGCGGCACCGGCTGCTGCCACGCCAGGCATTCGACCTGCTCCGCAGCGCCGCGCGGTCCCGTGGCCGCCGGGTGGCCGAACTCGCAGAGGAAGTGGTGGCGGGAATCACCAACCCGCTGCTGCCCGTCGCAGACGAACTGGCACGGCCGCCGAAACCGTCGCGCTCACGGGGTCGCTCCCGCCAGGCTTAGGGTCTGCTTGACAACCCCGGTTCGGCAGGTCTAGTCGGCAGGAGGAACCGCTATGGCTGCGAGCCAGCGGCGTGGCAGTGAGCAGCATCCTGGCGAGCAGCATCCTGGCGAGCAGCGGCCAACCGGGCACCCCGCACGGCAGCATCGGGCCAGGCGGTGGGGAATCACGCTGCCGCTGCAGCAGGTGCCTCTTGACGCACAGCGCGACGTCGTGGCACGGCTCACCGACCTTGGCTACAGCGACGCGTGGTCATCCGAGGTCAACGCCACAGACGCGGTCACGCCACTGGTGCTGGCCAGCCAGTGGGCGCCGGACCTGCGGCTCGGCACCGCGATCGTGCCGGTGTACACGCGCGGCCCGGCCCTGCTCGCGATGAGCGCGGCGACGCTCGCGAGCCTCGCACCTGGCCGTTTCGTGCTCGGGATCGGAACCTCGTCGCAGCCGGTGGTCGAGCAGTGGAATGGGATCCGGCTCGAGAAGCCGTACCAGCGCGCCCGGGACACGCTGCGGTTCCTGCGGGCCGCGCTCGGCGGAGCAAAGGTGACGCAGACATATGAGACCTTCGCGGTGCGCGGGTTCAGACTGGATCTCCCGCCCTTCCAGCCGCCGTCGCTCGCCCTGGCCGCGCTGCGCCCAGGAATGATCAAGCTTGCCGCGGCGGAGGCCGACGGTGTGATCACTAACTGGCTGTCGCCGCGCGACGTCGAGCAGGTTCGTGCCGTGGCGGGCCCGGCGACTGAATTGATCGCCCGGGTGTTCGTCTGCCCGACCGCGGACGCTGAGGTCGCGCGCGCGATTGGCCGGCGATTGATAACGAGCTACCTGACCGTCGGTGTCTATGCCGCGTTCCACGCCTGGCTCGGCCGCGGCGAGGCGCTCGCCCCCATGCAGGCCGCGTGGGCGGCGGGCGATCGCAAGCAGGCGCTGGCCGCGGTGCCGGACCACGTCGTCGATGAGCTTGTCGTACACGGTTCGGCGCAGGCGTGCAGGGAACGCATCGCCGAGTACCACGAGCACGGCTTGGACACGCCGGTCATCGGGCTCATTCCGGCACCCGGAGTGGATATGGCGCGGGCGGCCGCTGAGCTTGGCCGCCGCTGAGCTGGCCAGCGCTGAGCCCCCGATACCTCGCGGCCCACCGCCTGGCGCCGCGCAGCCGGGCGGCCGGGACGAGCGGATCCGCCGCGCGCTCTGGTTCGTAGCGGACGGTTTCGCGTCCTTCCCTGCAGGTGAGGTGCAGCAGCATTCTGCACCCTGGAGTGTACTGGTTGTAGCATTCAGCACTGGACGGCTGCGCCCTCGCCTGACACTGCCGCCTCCGACCAGGGATTCACCGTGCTTTGGGCAGCGGGCCGCCATACCAGGACTCGATGATCCGGTGCGCGATCGACACTTCGGACGGCAGCAGGATCTCGCCTGCGCTGACCGCGGCGCGAAGATCGTCGCGGCTGTACCAGCGCGCCTCGGCGATCTCTGCGTCGTCGACGCGGAGCGGCACGACCCCGGTGCGCCGATTGGCTTCCGCGCCGGGTCGCGCGCCCGCGCGGCCATCGACGACCCGCGCGGAAAAGCCCAGCATGAGACTCTGCGGCAGCGGCCAGGGCTGGCTGCCCAGGTAGCGGAACTCACCGACGGCGATGCCGACCTCCTCCGCCACCTCGCGGGCCACCGCCTGCTCCGCTGACTCGCCCGGCTCGACGAAACCAGCCAGGATCGACACCCGCTTCTTTGGCCACCTGTTGTTTCTGGCCAGCAGGCACCGGCCCGCCGGGTCGAGCACAAGCATGATCACGGCAGGATCGATCCGCGGGAAATGCTCGCTGCCATCGGCCGGGCAGGTCCTGCTATGGCCCGCCGAGGTGAGTTTCGTGCGGGCGCCGCACCTCGGGCAATGTTCGTGCGTGCCGTGCCAGTTCGCGAGCGCGACCGCATGCGTCAACAGCCCGGCGTCCCGGTCGCCGAGCAACGCCCCAGCTTGGCGAAGACCAGCCCGCGCCACCCCGGGCCGGCGCTCATCGGGCCGGGCCTCGCCGGGCCGGTCCTCGTCCGGCGCCGCGCCCGGACCCATCACTGCGAAGTACGCGACACCGTCGGAGTCCACTCCGAGCAGTATCCGGGCGCCGCTTCCCGCGTCGGCGGGTGACACGAGCACCAGTTCCGCGTGGCCCGCGGTCTCCGCGGGATAACGTACGAGCGCCCGCCCGTCTTCGACGGCGAACACCCGTGTCCGCGGATCAGCCCACGCCTGCGCGAGCCAGCGCGCGTCGGTGCGGCGCTCCGCGGCCCGGTCCACCGTGCCGCGGGCGAGCGCGAGCCGACCCAGCTTCATCGCGCTGTCCGCGCGGGCAGGATCACGGCTCATCGAAACCACCGAAATCACCGAAATCACCGCCTACCAAACCGCTGCCAACTCCTCCCACAGGTAGGCGGCAGCCTCGGCGCCCTTGAGCAACAGCGGCATCTGCACTCGCTCGTTGGGCGCGTGGAAGCGATCGGAGTTCAGGCCGACCGCCAGAAACACCAGCGGCGCGCCGAGAATGTCCGCCAGAGCCGCCTCAGGCCCGCTGCCGCCTTCGCGGGTGAACAGCACCTGCGTGCCGAACGCGCGCTCCATCGCGCGACGCGCGGCGACCGTCGCTGGCGCGCTGATGTCGCAGAGGCACGGCCGCACCCCGGGCCCGCTGAAGCTCACCCGGGCCTCGATCCCCGGCGGGGTGCCCGCGGCGACGAATTCGCGCAGCGCGGCCTGCACCTCTGCGGGCTCCTGGTGGGCGACGAGCCGGAGCGAGACCTTGGCGTGCGCCTCATGCGGGATGATCGTCTTCGGCCCCGGCCCTGTGTGGCCACCCCACATGCCGTTGATCTCCGCGGTCGGGCGCGCCCAGATACGCTCCAGCGTCGAGTAGCCCGCCTCGCCCGCGGCGGCCCGGCTGCCCGCCTGCGCGAGCCACTGCTTCTCGTCGTATGGCAGCCGGCCGAACAGCTCACGTTCGGCCGCTGACAGCGGCGCCACCTTGTCGTAGAAGCCAGGCAACCTGACCCGGCCCTGCTCGTCGTGCAGCGCGGCAAGCATTGAGGTGAGGACGTGCAGGGGGTTCGGCACCGCCCCGCCGAAGTTGCCCGAGTGAAGGTCGCTCTCTGGACCGTAGAGGTCGATCTGGCCGTCCACCATGCCTCGCAAGCCCGTACACATCGACGGCACGTCGGCCGCCCACATCGTGGTGTCGCTGATGACGATCACGTCACAAGCGAGCCGGTCCCGCTCACGGCGGAGCAATCCGGCGAAATTTGGCGATCCGGATTCCTCCTCGCCCTCGATGAGCAGTTTGATCGTGACCGGAGGCGCGTCGCCGCCGGGCGACGCAGCCAGGCGCGCTCGCACGCCGAGCGAATGAAACAGCACCTGACCCTTGTCATCCGAGGCACCGCGGCCAACGAGTTGCTGACCGCGCTCCACGGGGGTGAACGGGTCGGTGTCCCATGCGTCCAGCGGCTCCACCGGTTGCACGTCGTGATGCCCATACACCAAAACGGCTGGCGCGGGCCGCTCACCTGCGGGCCGCTCACCCGCCGGCGACTCACCGGCAGGCCACTCACCCGCCGGCGACTCACCCGCCGGCGACTCACCCGCCGGCGACTCACCCGCCGGCGACTCACCAGCGGGCCACTCGGCGTAAACGGCCGGCAGGCCGGGTGCGCCCGGCTCACCTGTCGGCCAGATCTCGACGATGGGGAACCCGGTCTGGCGCAGGTGGGCGGCAAGCCATTGCGCCGACCGCGCGACATCGCCGTGATGTCTGGGGTCGCCCGAGATCGATGGGATGGCCAGCCACTGTTTGAGCGCGTCGAAGAACCCAGCCGCGTTGGCCTCGACGTAAGCTCGCACATCCATGGGCCGCAGCCTATGGCCCTGTTCTTGGCGTCAGAACAGCACGCCTCCCATGTTCCATGGCCGCGACCAACCGCCGCCCGAGATCGTGTGGGTCTCGTACAGGCCCGCGCTTGTTCCGCGCAGGTACACCCGCACGGTCCCAGCGCGATCCTGAGCGACAGAGGGCACACCGGCGACGCTGCCGCCGACACGAGCCCATCCCGACCACGAACCGCCAGCCGGAAGATGCCGTTCGTACAGGGCCTGATCGGTCCCGACGCCAAAGACCCACACATACCCGCTCGAGCCGATCAAGGCGGCAGCGCCATCGGTGAACCGCCCGCCCATGTTCCACTGCGCCGTCCAGCGGCCGCCCTGCGGCATGTGCGCCTCGTACAGGTTCCCGCTCACACCGCGCAGGTAAACCCGAACCGTTCCACTATGGTCCTGCGCCACCGCTGGGATGCCGGTGACATAGCCGCCCAGTCGGTTCCATCCCGACCAGGAACCGCCAGCCGGAAGATGCCGTTCGTACAGGGCGCGGTCGGTCCCGACGGCAAAGACCCAGACATACCCGGCCGAGCCGACCAGCGCGGCAGCATCGCTGGGTAGCTGTCCGCCCATGTTCCAGAACCCAGACCAGCGGCCGCCCGGCGTCAGGTGCTCCTCGTACAGGTTGCCGTTCGCCCCTCGCGCGTAGACACGAATCTTGCCGCCATGCTCCTGCACGACGGCCGGACGGCCCTGCAGGCCGCCGCTGACCCCGCCGATGTCGCGCCAGCCCGACCAGGTGCCGCCGGTCAGCACATCGGCGTACAGGCGCCCGTTGGTGCCGACACCGAAGACGTCGATCGGGCCCGCGGCGCTTGCGAGAACGCTCAGGTTGGCAGGCAAGGTCCCGCCGATGCCGTTCAGCCCCGACCACCGGCCGCCATCGGGCAGGCGGTTCTCATATGCGCCCCGGCTTGTTCCTCGCACATAGACCCGAATGGTGCCCGCGTTGCCGACCACGGCGGCCGGGTTCGAGCCGGTTCCCGCGGCAAGCCGTTGCAGGCCGCGGTAGTTCCCGTTGAACACGTCCTGGTCACCGGGGAACGTGCCGGAATCGGCGTACTGCCAGATCGTGTGGGTGGACCAGCCCGCCGGCAAGGTGCCCGCGCTCCCGCAGTAGCAGGCGATCCACAGCGGGTCGTTGGCGCCGAAGGCACCCGAGTTGCCCGTGCAGGTGCGCCACCAGTCGGTGGTGCTGTAGATCACCGGCCAGCGTGATGTGCGGGCCTGGTACTCATTGACGAAGCTGCTGATCCAGGAGACCATGCGGCTCCGGCCAAACCCGTAGCACTCCGAGCCGTAGGGGTTGTACTCGATGTCCAGCGCTCCAGGCAGGGTCCAGCCATCGGTGGACCAGCCACCGCCCCTGCGGATGAAGTAATCGGCCTGGGCGGCGCCGCTTGAGCGGTCCGGCAGCGCGAAGTGGTAGGCGCCGCGGATCAGGCCGGCGTTATAGGAGCCGGTGTACTGGCTGCCGAAGGTGGAGCTGACATAGCCGATGCCCTCGGTGGCTTTCATGTAGGCGAACGAGGCGCCGTTCGCTCTCGCCCTGCTCCAGCTGATGTTCGGCTGATAGGCGCTCACGTCCATGCCGCGCGGCGCCGACGACGCGGCCCTGAGCGCGGACGATCCCATCGTGAAAACCTCGCGCGTTTTCCCGAGCCGCTCGAGGCCGGCCCCGGCGTGATCGGCCATCGGGTGGGTGACCGGACCGCTGACCGGCGTGCTGCCCATGCCGGGATGGGCCCGCCAGTTCCAGGTTAAAGTCCCGGTCCCGGTGCTTGGTGGCGGGACGAGAACAGGGCCGCTGCTCATCGCCCCAGCGGTAGCGGGACTCGGGCTGGGACTTGACGCGACCCGCGCCGACCTGAGCAGCAGATGGCTGCCCAGTGTCTTCGCCTCGCCGCCGCCGACGACCCAGGTGACGGCGCCCGCCGCCACCACGACCGCGGCGCTCACGATGGCTGCCCGGCGGCGCCGAGGTGGATTGGCCGACCTGAGCAGCACTGACCTCGCTCGGATCAAGGATCCTCCTCTACGCTGCGGTGTGCCCCATCGCAGGCCCTGCCTGTCCCCGCGTCGCAGGTCAGGGCGTCCTGGAGATGGTATTGGGGGCACCGGCGCCGCCGTCTCCCAAAACGGGCAACACTACCTATTTGGATACAGTTGCCATCCCCGCAGACATGGCGGCATTGCCTCAAAGTCAAGGTCTGTCCGGCGCGCGCGCCCATGGCGCGGCCGTGACCAGCACGCCCGTGACTAGCGCCCGGTGACTAGCGCACGCAACCCGGCCGCGTCGAGCAGGTCGGCGGGCCGGATCGTCCGGTCCTCGCGGACGTAGTAAAAAGCGGCGCTCACGTCAGCGAGCGGCACGTCGGCCAAGCCGGCCCAGGCGAGCCGGTAGGCCGCCAGCTGGATAGCAACAGCCTGGCTGTCCTCCGCCGTGCGCGGCGGCCTGCCCGTCTTCCAGTCCACGACGTCGAAGCTGCCGTCACCGCCAGCGAACACCGCGTCGATCCGGCCACGCACCAGGCGGTCGCCGATCTGTGTCTCGAAGGGCACTTCGATGGCGACCGGCATGGCCGACGCCCATTCGCCCGCCTCGAATCGGGCTCGGAGCAGGGCGAGGTCGGCGTCATCGCCCTGGGCCACGTCGTCGGCCGCGCCAGGCAGGTCATCGGGATCAATCAGTTGCTGCTGGCCGAAGCGCGCCTCGAGCCAGCGGTGAAACGCCGTGCCGCGGCGTGCCTGCGGAACCGGCGCCCGCGGCATCGGCCGCCGTATCCAGCGGGCGAACTCATCGGGGTCGCGTGCCAGCGACACCAGTGAAGACACCGAGAGCCGCGACGGCAGGTCGACGCTTATCACCGGGTGGCCGCGCCGCGCATCGCGTTCGGCGAGCAGCAGCGCCGTGTCTCGTCCCCAGGCGGCCACAAGCGCCTGATCGGCCTCGCTGAGTTCAGCAACGCGACTGTGACCTCCGCCAAGCGGAGCAGCCAGCTCCCGGTCGACCATGGCCGCCGCAGCCGCCGTCGCCGCGTACCTGGCGCCCGACGGCGCAGCGGGCCACGGCACGGGCCGCGGCTCGGCGAGGATGGGATTTTCCTCCTCCGCCGCAGGCGCGTCCGCCCAGCGCCAGACCTGGCTGCGCCCGCCGCCGCGGCCGTCGGCGCACGCCGCCCTAACCTCCTCGAGGAACACCGATGGCCCGAGCGGCGCGATCGTGTCGCCCCACCAAAAGCCGGAGCAACCGAGCCAGAATTCGGCGCGGGTCACCGCCACGTAGGCAAGGCGCCGCTCCTCGCGCAGGTCCCGCGCCCTAGCCGCCGCGATGAACGCTTCCACCGACGCCGCGTCAAGCCCGGCCAGTCCGGGCAGGTCAACCGCGTCTCCGCGGAGACCGAACGGCAGTTTGCGCGGATTGTCCGTCCACCGAGTGGACACGCGCGGCTTGGCGGGGAACAACTGCGTCTTTTCTCCCGCGCAAAGACCGGGCACGAACACCGCGGGCCATTGCAGGCCCTTGGCGGCATGCACGGTCATGAGCTTGACGCTGTCGCTCTCCCCGACCCGGCCCGCTTCCAGCCCGAATTCCTCCGTCTCAGCCGCGGCGAGGTAGCTGAGGAACGCGCCAAGGGTCGGCTGCTCCTCGTCGCCCGCGAACGCGGCCGCGGCGTCGGCGAACGCGTCCAGATCCGCTCGGGCCGCAGCGGGGTCCGCGCCTGGCCTCGCCGCCACCTCGATGTCCAGGCCGAGCGCCCGTTCAACCGCCAGGACAAGGTCGGGCAACGGTTGCCCCACCTGGCCGCGCAGCGTGCGCAACTCAGCCGCCAGCGCGCAGAGGCGGCGATAACCCGCGCCCGAGTATGCGTCGGCCCCGCCCAGGTCGTCGAGGGCCTCCACCAGGCTGGCCGCCTCAGCGGTCAGGTCGGCGATCGCCTCGCTCACCGGATCAGCCACCTGCCCCGCGGGCCGGGCATCGCGAGCGATCTCGCGGGCTCTGCGGCCGAGCGCAACGAGATCGGACGGGCCCATTCGCCACCGGGGCCCGGTGAGCAGCCGCGCCACGGCGTCGGACGCGGCGGGATCGTGCAGCACCCGCAGCGTCGCGACGACGTCGGCCACCTCGGGCACGGTTAGCAGACCGCCAAGGCCGACGACCTCGACGGGGATCCCGTTGGCCTCGATTGCTTTACGCAGCGCAGGAAACTGGGTCCGCTTGCGGCACAGCACCGCGACGTCGGACGGGCGCACACGGTCCCGCCGGCCGTCCGGCCAGCGTCGGCCGTCGGGCGCGACGCCTTCAGGCATGGCGAGCAACTGCGTCAGCCGTTCGGCTATCCAGGCGGCCTCATCCGCTGCGGTGGGCAGCAGGGCGCAGGCGAGCATGCCGCGGCCGGCCCGGTGCGGCGCCGGGACCAGGCGCGGCACCTCCGCCGCCTCGGCCCGCAACTCGGCCTGCAGCGCCGCCGCGGCGTCCAGCACCCGCCCGCTGTTGCGAAAGCTGGTGGAGAGCACGGCAAGCGGCGCGGCCGCGCCGCGACCCGTGCCGTCGCCGCCACGGAAATCGGAGCGAAACCGGCGCAGGTTGCCCGCGCTCGCGCCCCGCCAGCCATAGATCGATTGACACGGATCACCGACCGCTGTCACCGGATGACCGTCACCGAACAACGCACGCAACAGCACGAGCTGCGCATGACTGGTGTCCTGGTACTCATCGAGCAGCACCACCTGGTAACGGGCACGTTCCGCGGCGCAGACGGCTGCGTGGCGAGTGGCGATCCTGGCCGCGAGCGCAATCTGGTCGCCGTAGTCCATCACCTCACGCGCCGCCTTCGCCGAAGCGAACGCCGCCACCATCGGCATCAGTTGCTCGCGCGTTTGCTGGGTGGCGAGGATCTTCGTCACGGCGGCCGGCAGCCGCCCGTTGCGCCCCGCGGGCAAGGCAGCCGCCTGCTCGCTGAGCCGCTCGCCCACCGCGCGCACCTCGTCTGGCGTGCGCAGATGATCGGCCATCTCACCGGCAAGCTCCAGGACCGCGGCGGTGACAGAATCTGGGGTCCAGGTGATCTTGTCGACCGGGCCGTCATAACCGGCGACCACCCGGGACGCGATCTGCCATTGCACGGCGGGAGTGATCAGGCGCAGCGAGGGCTCAAGGGCCTCGCGCAGCGCGTGGTCGGCGACGAGCCGGCCCGCGTACGCGTGATAGGTGGACACCGTCGGCTCGCCGGCGAGGATGTCGTCATCAATGTCCAGGCCAGCGCGTCTTAGGCCATCGAGCCTGGACCTGATCCTGTCCGCGAGCTCGGCCGCCGCCTTGCGGGTGAAGGTGAGGCCGAGGACCCGTTCTGGCCGAGCGTGGCCGTTCGCCACCAGCCAGACGACCCGGGCCGCCATGGTTTCGCTCTTGCCGGAGCCCGCGCCCGCGGAAACCACCATCGGCCGCAGTGGGGCGGCGATCATCGCCGCTTGTTCCGCGGTCGGCGCGGCAAGACCAAGCAGCCGCGCTAGCTGCGCGGGGCTGTAGGCCACGATCGGTGTTCCCCTCCCCTGGCGCGTGTGCGGACAAGGCTAACGCTGGTGGTTGGCGTCGATCTGGTCGAAGTCGCCGAAGCCGTTGTTGGTTCCGCCGCCGCCCGACCACTGCCACATCAGCGCCTGCGGGTCGGAGGTGTTCACCCCGCCGAAGAAGTGAGCGCAGGTCGACGTCCCGGCTAGGCACCAGCCCGACGGGGCGGGCGTGAGGCTGCTCGTGTCGTCGGTGTAGGTCCACTCGTCGGTGTGCGGGATCTGCGCGGCGCTGCCCGTGCCGAAGATCTGGGCCCAGACCCCGGGCTCGGAGTAGACACCGGGAGTGAGGGAGGTGTTGTGCTTGATGTAATCCCAGAACCCGTTGAAGTCGGCCCGGTCCAGGCTCGCAGGGACGAAGTTCGCCTTCACCCGGCCGCTGCACGGCGAGGTGTAGACAGAGTTCCATCCGTTGTCCGGCGCGGGGGCGATGCCGGGCAACTCGACGTCGGCGAAAACCACCGGGTACTTCACCGCCACGTGCCCGATGTCGTAGCGCGTCCGCTGCGCCTGCGCCCTGCCCCACGCGTAGGCCTCGGCCGTCGTTGCGTTGTAATGCGGATCCACGCCTGGGCCACCCATGAACCAGTAGACGGCGGTGCCGATGCCCTTGCCATAGGTGGTGTAGTTCGTGTTCGCCTCCGCGCTGTTCGCGGCCGACCACGCGAGCTTCGCCCCGCAGCCGAGCCAGGTAGCCCAGTTCCCCGTCATCCCGATGTAGCCACCGTAGGCGCCGCCGATGACGGGCTCACGATAAGGCGCTGGCCCGCTGATCGAGATCGGCCAGCTATCGGTTCCGTACCAGAACCCGGCCGGGTGGTCGCCGTCCGCCGCCCTCAGCACCGAGTGGGCGGAGGCACTGCGCGCTGCGGCGTGTGCCGTTGAAGGTACGGCCGGGGCGGTCAGCAGCAACGCCACCGCGCCGACGGCCAGCATGAGCGGCCGGTTACGGGCCGAAGGCGATAACGCCATCTTCCACCTGCCTCGTGTGGGCCTCCTGACGGGCTTCTCAGAGCTTCTCAGAGCTTCTCAGAGACCGACCTGGCGCTTCTCAGGGACCGACCTGGCCGCCGCGTTCATGCGCCGGGCAGCACGACGCGACCGGACACGTGCGGCAGCCCGGGTTGATTGTCGCGTTAAACACCGGGCCCGCCATACCCTCGGCCACCACCTCGACGAGGGCTCGCGGCCAGTCAGGCGCCGGATCTTCGGCGAGCGCCTGCTGGCGCTGCACCCGCGCCGTCGCTGTCAGCGCCGCCTTGCCCACCTGGACGAGCTCCGCACCGCCTGGTTCGGTGAGCCCGAACCGCTCGAACGCGCCAAGCAGCACGGCGAGCTGATAGACACCGAGCTGCGGATGGCGATCGAGGTCATCGTCTGCAGGCCTGGTCGTGCCGGTCTTCAGGTCGACGATCACGGCGCGTCCGTCATCGTCTGCCTCCAGCCTGTCCACCCGGCCCGTGATCTCGACGCGACCGAGGAGAATGCGGAACGGCTCCTCGGTGGCTACGAGCTTGCGCGGGTTCGCCCGGTGCCATTCGAGGAAACGCCGGACCATCCGGTGCGCTTCCTCGCGTCGTTTCTCGCTATACCAGGCGCTGCCAAAGTCCAAGAGGTGCCACGCCTCGTCGATCCGCTGCGCGACGTCGGGGTCCTGCGCGCCCGCCGCGGCAAACACGGCCGCGGCGTGGATGACCGTGCCGAGGCCGCGTGCCACATCGGGCGAACGGGCACCCGCCGCCACCTCGAGCAGCCAGCGCAGCCCGCACCTGGTGAAGGATTCGACTTGGGAGGGGGACAGCCGGGCACGCTCCAGTGCGCGCTGGCCGAGGCCGGCGACCGGGCCCGCGTCAGAAAGCTGCGTCATCGCGTACCAGTGGCTGGGGTGGGCGCCGCGGACGCCGACGGCCGCGAGCTCGGCCAGCCGCGCGGCTGCCGCGGCGCGGAGCTGGTCAGGCTTGCTGGTGTCAGCGGCAGCCGAGCGCAAGCTCGCGACCAGCGCGGGCAACGACAGCCAGCGAGCCTGCGCGCCAGCCACCCGCTCAACAGCGATCTCGTCACCGGCTAGCTCGCGCAGGAAGCGCGACGGCCGCTCTTCCGTGTCATCGCCGCCAACCGCTGTGACAACCAGCCGGTGCCGCGCTCGCGTCGCCGCCACGTAAAAAAGGCGGCGCTCCTCGGCGAGCAGCTTGTACATGGTCGACACGGCCGCAGCCTCGCCGGTGAGCTGCGAGCCCGCCGCGACCTCGATGAGCTCGTCCACCCCGAGCAGTGAGCCCCGCATCCGCAGGTCCGGCCACGTGCGTTCCTGAACGCCCGCCACCACGACGAGATCCCATTCCAGCCCCTTGGATCGGTGCGCCGTCAGCACCCGGACCGCATCGCCCGCGGCGGCCTGCTCGGCCAGCGTGTCACCGGGGATCTCCTGCCCAGTCAGGATGTCAAGGAACAGACCAGGCGCGCCGGGCGGCAGCCGTTCGGTATGCCGGGCGGCCGCAGAAAACAGCGCGAGCACCGCGTCCAGATCGCGGTCCGCGACCGCGCCCGCGGCGGAAAGCAGCCCGGCGACACGTTCGGCCGGTTCGCGAACGTCGCGGGCGACCAAGATCAGGTCCCGGGGGTCAAGCAGGGCGGCTGCGAGCAGATCCGTCGGCACCCGCGGCGGGCGGTCATCGCTGTCGGCCCCGCTGTCGGCGCCGCCCTCGGCCCCCCTGTCGGCGCCGCCCTCGGCCCCCCTGTCGGCGCCGCCCTCGGCCCCCCTGTCGGCGCCGCCCTCGGCCCCGCGTCGCCCTCGGCCCCGCTGTCGGCGTCGCCCTCGGCCCCGCTGTCGGCGTCGCCCTCGGCCTCGCTGGCTATCGCGTGCAGTGCGCGCCGCAGCCGCCGCAGGCCAAGGGTGTCCGTTCCGCCCAGCGGGCCCGTGAGCAGTTCGGCGGCGGCCTCGCCGTCAAGGGCCGCAGGCTGCAACGCGCAGCGCAGCAGCAACAGCAGCGGCCTGACGGCGGGTTCGCTGACGAGCGGCACCTCGTCACCGGCCACCGTCGCGGGGACCCCGGCGGCGGTGAGCGCCCGCCGCAGCATCGGCACCTGCAAACGGGCCGAACGGACCAGGACGGCCATTCGCGACCAGGGCACGCCGTCGGCGAGGTGCGCGCGGCGGAGCGTGTCGGCTATCACCGCCGCTTCCTGGCTGACGCTCTCCGCGACCAGGATGCGCACCTCGCCCTGCGTCGCGGCACCCGGCGCCTGCGCCGGCCTGAGATCGCGATGTCCCGGCCCTGCAGCGCCCGCATGAAACGCCGGTAGCCGGGCAGCCACGCGCCGGGACGCCGCAAGCAACACCGGACCGCTGCGACGGCTGCCGTGCAGCGCCATCACTGGCGCGGGCCGGCCGTCCACCGTAAGGAACCGGTCAGGAAAACCGAGGATGCCCCGGACATCCGCGCCGCGGAACCCATAGATCGACTGGTCCGGGTCGCCGACGACGATCAGCTCGCGGCCGCCGGACGCGAGCGCGTGCAACAGATCATCTTGCGCGGGGTCGGTGTCCTGGTACTCGTCCACGAGCACGACGTCATAGGCGTCGCGCTCCCTCGCCCTGATGGCCGAGCGGGTTAGCATCGCGGCAGCGATGCGGACGATCTCCGCGTAGTCGTAGGCAGGCACCGGCGCAAGGTCGAAACGCGCGGCGTAGCGCCGGCCGAACAGGCCCGCGGCGACCCACTCGTCGCGCTTGCTGCGCCTGCCAAGCTTCGCGAGGCCCGCGCCGTCGAGGCCGCGTTCGGCCGCACGGAGCAGAAGGTCGCGCAGTTCTTCGGCGAACCCCTTTGTGGCAAGCGCTGACCGCAACCGCTGCGGCCACTGCGCGGCACCGTCTGCCGCCTCGCCGCGGAGCATCTGCCGGACCTCGAGCAACTGCTCCGGACCTGACAGCAACCGCGGCTGCTCGTCGCCCGCTGCCGTGAACTCCCTGCGAACAAGCGCGTAGGCGTAACTGTGGAAAGTCAGGGCGAGCGGCTCGGAGGTCGTGCGGGCGAGCCGGGCGGTAATCCGTTCCCGCAGCTCGTGAGCTGCCTTCCGGCTAAAGGTGAGGACCAGAATCCGACGGGGGTCGACGCCGCGGCGCTCAATACGGTCGGTCACGGCTTCGACGATCGTGGTGGTCTTGCCCGTGCCAGGCCCGGCGAGCACCAAAAGCGGCCCGTCCCGGTGGGCGACCACCGCCCTCTGCGCGTCATCGAGGCGCGGCGGGATGGCCGCCGGGGAAGGTCGTCGTATCAGGCGGTAGGCGGGCGCTGGCTTGTCCATCGCAGTAGGCATTCCAGCAGACGGGTCGGACAGCCCGTGGGCTTTCAGCCGCACGTCCTCACCGAGTCGGCGAGATATTTATCCTCAACGGCTGCGCTTCTGCGCGCCCCGCGTCAGCGCTGCCGATATCCGCAAGGTCGAACGCCCCGATCGTCGGTGACGCGCCCGGCAGGAACCATCGCACGGTTCCTATCGTGCGCATCTGGACCACGCTTGGTGCTATGCCGCGTCGTGGAAGACCAGGCCGAGCGTGTAGCGACGGCCGGAACGTACGGCCGAAACCCCGTGGCGTACCGGCGCCGCTGACCAACCTCGCGCTGACCGGACCGGCCGGTCGCGTGTCGTGAACACCAGGCCGTGACCGTGTGGGATCAGCACCGCCGTCCCGCGCGACTGCGCCCGTGGCCGCTGCTCCACCAGCAGGAACTCCCCACCCGTGTGATCTCGCCCCGGCTCGTTGAGGTTGATCACGACCTGAAGCGGGAATACCTTGTCGCCGTACAGATCCCGGTGCAGGGCATTCCAATCGCCCTCGCCGTAGCGCAGCAGAATTGGGGTGGGCCGGGTCTGGCCCGCTGCGTGACAGACGTCCAGCCACTCGTCCAGCGTCTCCGGCCACTCAGCGACCCGGCCCAGCTTTGCGTACCAGTCTCGCGCCACCGGCAGCAGCCGCGGGTACAGGGCCTGCCGCAGCCGTTCGACCGGGTCGGGGAATGGTGCGGCGAAGTAACGGTACTCGCCCCGGCCGAACCGGTGCCGTTCCATGACGATCGTGGACCGGAACCGGTCCGGCTCGTCGTACAGGGCGGCGATCTCTGCGCTCTCACTCGGCGCTAGCAGCCTCGGCAGCAGCGCGCAGCCGTACCCGTCAAATTCATGCGCGACCATGTCCCAGTTCGCCGCGGCGACCCGTTCGTCGAACCGATCCATGCCCTCGGCTGAACGGCGCTCCCCCGTCGCCGTGTCCGTCAATCCGCCACCTCGACGTTTCATGCTGCCGCCACGCTTCATGCGGCCGCCTCCAGCCTCAGGAGCGCGCGCTTGGCTTGCAGGCCACCGGCATACCCGCCGAGCGATCCGTCCGAACGCACAACCCGGTGGCAGGGCACCACCACCGGCAACGGGTTGGTCGCGCACGCCGCGCCGACGGCACGCACCGCCTTTGGGCTTCCTGCCGCGGCGGCCACGGCCGCATAGCTCTGCGTGTGTCCGTAAGCGATCTCGCCCAGATGGGCCAGAACATTCCTGCGGAACCCCTTCGACAGGCGCAAGTCAAGCGGCAGCTCGAACGCCTTGCGGCGACCCGCGAAGTACTCATCGAGCTGCCTGCTGACCTCATCCAGCCGCTGAGGCGCGTGAAGGATCCGCGGACTTATGGAATGTGCGAGTTTCATCAGCACCGTGTCGTGGTTTTGGCCGTCGTAGGCCACCCGCACCAGGCCCTGCCCCGTCGCCGCGAGCAACAGAACCCCAACGGGCGTGTCGATCACGCGGTAGGCGACGTCCAGGAGGCCCTCCCTCTGCGCCGCGGCGACGAGCCGCGCGTGCAGGCGGGCGTTCGTATCCTCGTCTATCTTCAGCAACGGCTCGAACAGGCGCCTTGCCTCCGGTACTGATGTGGTCACGGCTGTCCTCCAACGCTCGTCGTGTGTGGGTATGTCTCACGCAGGTTCTTGATCCCGTCGGCTGCGGCCCTGCGCGCAGCGTCGGTGCTTCCGCCGATGATCGAGGCGATCTCCTTATAGGGCAGGCCGGCAAGGTAGTGGTAAGCGACGGCCGCGCGTTGCCTATCCGGCAATGCTCGCAACGCGGACCAAAGATCATCGTCGGTTTCGGCTGGCCACCCGGCCCCGCTCGGTCGTTCCGGCAGGTGCTCGACGGCGACCGGGCGGCGGGCGTCCGCCCGCGTGGCGTCAATGGCCTTGCGGTGCGCGATCGTGACCAGCCACGCCTCCACGTTCGCGTCCTCGCCGAGGTCCGGATACGCATTCAAGGCGGCAAGAAACGTCTCCGACCAGGCGTCTTCCGCATCGGTCTGGCCGAGTACGGCCCGGCACACGCGAAGCACCGCGGGCCCGTACTCGGTCACGATTTGCTCGAAAGTTCTCATGGCCACACCAGGTAAACGTGCCAGGTGCCAAGAACGTGAGATCGGCCGACGACGTGCTGCCGCGGCTTTGTACTCCAGAATGTTGTTACCCGCTGGTATTTCGGAGGCCGGCGCAACACTGTGGAGTACAAAGTCGAAGTAGCGGGGCCTCACCCCGCCAGAATGGGCGACCTTGACGCTGCCGGAACGACCACAACCGGACCCTTGTACCCCCAGCTTTCACTACGGATTCACACGTCACAGGCCGACCGTGTGGCTTCAGGTCAACGAGTGAGCACCTGCGCCAAATCGGCAGCCAGGTGCCGAGCGGCGGGTTCGATCAACGTGAGCACGTGGGTGAATTCCTGCCAATCGCCGAGGTATGGGTCAGGAACCTCGGCGTCATCGGGAGAAGCCGGGTCAAAAGACCGCAGCATGCGAATTCGGCCTGCCATGTCTGGATGACCGACGGCCATGCGGTGCAGCGCGTCCAGGATCTGCTTGTCCACGGCCACTATCAGATCGTGCTGAGCAAGCCAGGACGGCTCAAACTGCCTCGCCCGGTGACGGCCACTACCGTAGCCGTGACTGGCCAGCACCGCACGGGCACGCGGGTCGATCTCCTTCCCGAGTTGCCAGTCACCGATGCCCGCACTGGCGACCTCGACTCGGCCCTTCGCGCCCGCCCGGTCAATCTCAGCTCGCAGCACCCACTCGGCCATCGGCGAGCGGCAAATGTTGCCCATGCACACCATGCAGACCCGGTACGGACGGCCTGGTTGGCGCGGTGGCGGCAGTGACGCGGCGGTCACCTGCGGCCGACCGAGTCACCGAGCCAACGAGCGCGGCGCATGTCCACCCGCGCCATCGGCCCGGATGATCTCAGCGGCGTGGCTTCCGCGACATAGTGCTCGTGGGCGGCCCGCTCGTGACCTGCGGGCGGCGAACCATCGGCGTGGATCACTCGCCACCACGCGACAGCGCTGCCCCACAGCGCCATAACACGACCTACCTGGCGGGGACCGCCGTCGCCCAGGTAATCCGCGATATCTCCGTAGGACATGACCCGCCCCGCCGGGATCCGCTCTACCACCTCGAGCACCCGGTCGGTGTAGCTATCAACCGGATCTGCGGTGTCCTTGTGGTTCACCCGAGCTCCGTTAGGGACGGAGGGGCCGGGTTGGTGGCATGCGGCGGCGCGGGACGAGCCGGCGGTGGTGGTGGCTGTGGTGGTGGCTGTGGTAGCTGTCGTGTCGGCGGCGGCCGGTGTGGCACCTGAGGTGATGGCGATGCGTCAGGCAGCGACCCCAGCGGCGGCGGTGACCCCGGAGGCCGTGATGCCAGCGGCGGTGACCCCGGGGGCGGTGCTGCCAACGGCGGTGACCCCGGAGGCCGCGCTGCCAACGGGCGTGAGGCAGCGGCGTGACGGCGGGAGCGGCGCGCCACCGTGATGCGTGTCACCGACGAGACGACGAGGACGAGCGAGGTCAACCCGAGCAGCCCGAAGCCAGCCAGCGGCCACATACCGCGCGGACGCACGGGCGGCCGCGGCACGAGGGACGGGCCGCCGCCGAAATGCTGGCCTGGCCGAACCACGCCGTGGGCACCTGCGAAATCGCTGGCCGCCAGGCCCGCATCGCCGACGTCGCGGGAGAGCACCTTCGCTTCGGCAAGCGATGCCGCCGCGTCCGCCATGCCGAAGCCGACCCGCTGATCGTATCCGTGACGCGGGCGGTCGCGGGTGGTCGAGATGATCGCCTGGCCGACCAGGGCCGGCGAAAGCCGCGGATAGCTGGCCTTGACCAGCGCCGCTACCCCTGCGACCAGCGCGCATGCCGGGCTGGTCCCGCTCACCTCCCAGTACTGGCCATCGCGACCCTGTGCCGGGACATTGACGCCAGGCGCACTGACCTGCACGGAAAGGTTGTCGCTTGAGAAACCGGCGGGCGCGCCGTTGCTGTCGGCGGCGCCGACCGCGAGCACGCCGGGGTAGCCGGCGGGGAATGAGTACGGAGCGTAGGAGTGCGTGCGCGCGAAAGAGCTGTCGCCCGAGTTCCCCGACGACGCGACGATCACGGCGCCGTGATCGATTGCGTACTGCAATGCGGCACGGACATCGGCGCTCGGCGAACTGTACCCGATCGACATGCTGATGACCGCGGCGCCGCGGTGAACGGCGAAGCGAATCGCCTGCGCCAGTGACCGCTGGATCGAGTCGGCTGGTTCATGCTGGTAACGGTTGTATCCGGGATCGTCATGGTCGGTGATCACGCGGATCGACAGGATCCGGGCCCGTGGCGCGATCCCAAGGATGCCGCTGCCGCCACCCGCGTGGCCGTGACCCGCGATAAGCGACGCCATCCACGTGCCGTGCTGACCCCAAGCAGCGTTCGAGACCGCGGTGCCCGTGTGGGTGAGATCAGGACCCGCGCTCACCGCGCCCGCGAGGTCTGACACGCCCGGGTTTACCCCGCTGTCCAGCACCGCGACCGTGATTCCCCGTCCCTGGCTTGTCGTCCAGGCCTGCGGGGCGCGCAGGTCATCAAGCACCCACATTTGGGCGTCGCGCACACTGTCCGCACGTGCCGAGCTTGCGTGAGCGGACAGGCCCGCCGTAAGAAGCGCAGCCGCAAAGAGTAGCCGAACGGCTAGCGCGAGCCGACCGCCTCCGCTGGGCGCCCGCTTGACTCTCAGCATCCGGGCGCTCCGGGGCACCTCGGTGGCGCAGGCGGCGCGCCGATCCGGTTTGCGACGTACCCGGCGAGCCGCTCAGCCGCGGTCAGCAGCTCACGCTCCGCATAGGAGTCTGTGTCGCCCGGCAGGCGCGGTCGGCCGTCCGCGAATCCCGCTGTGTACATGACAAGGTAGGGACCCGCAGGGACGCTCGAGGAGACCTGCCGACTACGGTCAGTAAAGGACGCTGTCAACGTCCCGGGGAAGCCGACCGCATGGACGCCTGGGCGCAACTCACCTGAGCCAGGCAGGGCCGCCTGCGCGGCAGGGCCTTGCCCCGCACGGCCCAGCACCGCCACCCCAATTGTCGTCACGAACGCTCCCGTCGCGTCCGCGTAGGTCGCTCGAAGCAACGCGGCGCAGCCATACCCGGCGAGAACCCTGGCCGCTGCCGCGTCGGCCGCCGCGGCGCAGGGCGCCTGCGAAGCGATCCCCACCCGGCGGGCAGACAGGCTCAGCCCGGTCTTTGAGGCAAGAACACCCGCTGGCACCCGGTAGGTGATGGTGGCTGGGAAGATCTTTCCCGCAGGCCAGGCGCGCCACCGTTTCCCCACCTCCCACGACATGATCCGCTGCTGCTCCGCCGCGCTGAAATGCCGTGGCATGACGCCGATCACCAGGCCAGAAACCGATGCAGCCAGACCAATCAACCCAGCGATGACGGCGGTGACCGCAAGCGCAAGCCTGGGCCGCCGACGCAGGCCCACGGCCGGGTAGCCAGCGTGTGCGGGATGGCCGGCATGCGGTTGGTCAGGCCAGCCGGCAGCGGGCCTGCCGTCCCCCGAGCTCGCCGGCGCGTCTGCCACAGGGGCATGCTACGACGCGGCGGCGAGGTGTTCGCCAGCCCGCCCCTAGTACACGGGAAGCGACGGATCCACCTGGTTCACCCAGGCGATCACGCCTCCGCCGACGTGAATGGCATCGGCAAAACCAGCGTTCTTCACCACGGCCAGGCATTCGGCTGACCGGGCGCCCGTCTTGCAGTGCAGCACGATCCGCTTGTCCTGCGGCAGCGACTCAAGCGCCGCGCCGGACATGAATTCGCCCTTCGGGATGAGCCGTGCGCCGGGGATCGAGACGATCTCGTACTCGTTTGGCTCCCGAACGTCGACGAGGAAGATGCCCTCGCCGCTCGCCAGCATCTCGTTCAGTTCCCTGGCGGTGATCGTGGATCCCGCAGCGGCTCGCTGCGCCTCCTCGGGAACTGTGCCGCAGAACTCGTCGTAGTCGATCAGCTCAGTGACCGTGGGGTTCTTGCCGCAAACCGGGCACTCGGGGTCCTTGTTGACCTTCACAGACCGGTATGTCATCTCAAGGGCGTCGTAGATCATCAGACGGCCGACCATCGGATCCCCGATGCCGACGATCAGCTTGATCGCTTCGTTCACCTGGATAGAGCCGATGGACGCGCAAAGCACCCCGAGCACCCCGCCCTCTGCGCAGGAGGGCACCATGCCGGGCGGCGGGGGCTCCGGATACAGGCACCGATAGCAGGGCCCGTGATCGGCCCAGAACACGCTTGCCTGCCCATCGAAGCGGTAGATCGACCCCCACACGTACGGCTTGCCGAGCAGCACGCACGCGTCATTCACCAGGTAGCGCGTGGCGAAGTTGTCTGTGCCGTCAACGACGAGGTCATAGGGCTCAAAGATGGCCATCGCATTGTCCGAGGTGAGCCTCTCCTCGTGCAGGACGACGCGCACGAACGGGTTGATCTCACGCACCGTGTCCCGCGCGGACTGCGCCTTGGACCTGCCGACGTCGGACTGGCCATGGATGATCTGACGTTGCAGGTTGGATTCGTCCACGACGTCGAAGTCAATGATTCCGAGCGTCCCCACGCCCGCGGCGGCCAGATACATCAGAGCAGGTGACCCAAGACCGCCTGCGCCGACGCACAACACCTTGGCGTTCTTCAGCCGCTTCTGGCCGGACATCCCGACATCTGGGATGATCAAGTGGCGGGAGTAGCGCCTAACCTCGTCGACGGTGAGCCCGTCAGCGGGCTCGACCAGGGGTGGCAGCGACACGGTGCTCTCTTTCCGCTTGTGCAGTGCCTGTCTATTTTCGGCCTGTCTATTCGGGCATGTCCGCTCGGCCAGTCTGCTTCGGCCTGTCTGGTTTCTCGCTTGTACCTCAACCCGCCGCTCGGGCTCGCGCATTCCCGCAGTCATGTTCGCCTAGAACCCGCGGTCCCGCGCCCAGATCCGCGGTCCCGGCCCGCAGATACAGCGCTACCTTCGCCCACCCGCGGCGGCGACATCGCTCTTCTTGCGCTTGGTGCGGCGCCGGGCCGCGCCGCTGTCCGATGCCTCGTCGGCACTGTCCGTGCGCGCCTTCGCCGCCTCGACGCTGGCCCGCAACGCCGCGACAAGGTCTTCCGCGGGCACGGACTCCTCGGGCCCCTCGCTCACCCGCACCACCTCGTGACCGGTGATCTTCTCCTCGATCAGCTGCTCGAGCGCCACGCGGTACTCGTCACGGTAGGCCGTGGGATCGAAGTCACCCGTCATCGTGTCGATCAGCGAGGCGGCCATCTTGAGCTCCTGCGCCCGGACGCTGATGTCCTCCTCAAGGAAGGGGAAATCAGGAGTGCGGATCTCGTCCGGCCAGAGCATCGTCTCGAGCACGAAGACGCCCTCGCTGACCCGGAGCATCGCCAGTGACTCCCGCTGCCGCAAGGCGATCTTGACCACGGCCACTCGCCCGGACCGCTCGAGCGCGTCACGCAGGAGCACATACGGCCGGGCGCCGACGGGCTCGGGTTCGAGGTAGTAGCTTCTCGCAAACAGAATGGGGTCGATCTGCTCGGCGGGGGTGAACTGCAGCACCTCGATCGTGCGCCCGGTCGCGAGCGGCAGCCCGGCCAGATCGTCGTCGGTCAGCACCACGGTTTCCCCGGTTGGCAGCGGGTACCCCTTCGCGACGTCGGCATACGCCACTTCCTCATCACAGGCCGAACACATCCGCTTGAACCTGATCTGTCCCGCGTCGGTCCTGTGGACCTGGCGGAACGCGATGTCACGCTGCTCGGTGGCCGCGAAGAGCTTCACCGGGATGGTGACGAGGCCAAACGAGATCGTTCCCTTCCAGATGCTGCGCATAATCAATCCCTACCCGTCTGGCCCAGTTCCATCAATCCATACTTGTCCAGGTTGGCACAATCGACAATATGTTCGAGAGTGACACCTCCGTTCCGCGACGATCTTTCGCCAAGTGCCTCGGCCCGTGCAGTCGAGCCGCGCACAGGATCACCGTAGGCTGAAGCTTGGAGCTGGTCGATCGGCCAGTTCCGTCACGGATCAAGGAGGCAGCGGATGACTGAGAGGGGCATGGAGGCGCCGGTCGACGACGCCATCGAGCAGCATCGCAGCGTCCGCGCCGACGAGGAGGAAGAAACCCAGGGCGCAGACCGGCTGGTCGAGGTGCCGCTTGACGTCGACGAGGCAGACAAAGCCGAACAGGGGCGCACGGTGGAACTCGACGAGGACGACTACCGCTGAGCGTGGCAACGGCTACTCGGACGTAGGATTACCGGGACGCGAGGACAAAGCTCGGTCGCGCCCCATTACAGTGCTCCCTTTCCGGCCAGTGCAACCAATCGGAGAGTGCGGTGACCGCAAGCCCGGATGCACGACCCCGCGGCACACGGCTGCCACGGCCTGCCAGACGGCGCCAGCTGCTCAGCGCCGCGCAGGAGGTCTTCGTCTCGCAGGGCTACCACGCGGCCGCGATGGACGAGATCGCTGAGCGTGCCGGGGTCAGCAAGCCCGTGCTCTACCAGCACTTCCCCGGCAAGCTCGACCTGTACCTCGCGCTGCTTGACGAAAGCGCCGACCAGCTCGTCGCGACCGTGCGAGAAGCGCTGTCGTCTACCACGGAGAACAAGCAGCGGGTCACCGCGACCTTCGGTGCGTTCTTCGACTTTGTCGGCGGTGAGGGCGAGGCGTTCCGGCTCGTGTTCGAGTCGGACCTGAGCAACGAGCCCGCGGTGCGGGCCAGGCTGGAACGAACGTTGCAGGAGTGCGCCGAAATGATCAGCGAGCTCATCCGCGCGGACGCGGGGGTCTCCGACGCGCAGGCGCACCTGCTTGGCATAGGTTTGGTCGGCATGGCGCAGGTCAGCGCGCGATACTGGCTAAGCGCGGACCGGCCCATCCCAAAGGACGCGGCCGAGCAGCTCATGGCCCGGCTGGCTTGGCGCGGCATCAGCGGCTGGCCGCGAGCCAGCTAGCACCGCGCCCGCCAAGCCGTGCCGCCGAGAAAGAGGAAGCGCCGTGGAAGTCAAGATCGGCATTCAGTCTGTTCCGCGGGAACTCGTCGTGGAGACCGAGACCCCACGCGGGGAGATCGAGAGCGCCCTTGCCACAGCCCTGTCCGGCGACCGGTCCATATTCGCCCTGGCATCCGAGAAGGGTGGCAAGATCCTCGTTCCCGCCGACAAGATCGCTTACGTCGAGTTTGGTGAGGCGGGGCCGCGCAGGGTTGGGTTCGGCACGATGTGACGTGCCAGCGCCGCTTGTCTGCGTCACCGCCGCGTGAGCCGTTCGGGCGGTGCTGGCCCCGGGGGGTCGACCCCCCGGGATCCCCCCGCAGACCCCACGAAGGTTCGCGCCGCGTGAGCCGTTCGGGATAATGATCGTTAGGCATCGAGGCCGAGCGCGGCCATTCGCCGTGCGTGCTGGTCGGTAAGCCGTGCGAACATCCGGCCAATGTCACCGAGTTCGCTGGCGTCTCGGGCCTGGCCGCTGGCTGAGCTGACACCCCCCGCGATCAGGTGCGCGAGCGACTCACGCTCGGCAGCGACCCGCTGCGCCTGCCCGAGCGCCTCACCGACCAACCTCCGCGCCCACAGGGCGAGCCTGCCCGCGAGCGGTGGGTCGGCGTCCATCGCGGCCCGCACCCGGTCGACAGCGAACGCGGCGTGGCCCATGTCGGCCAGCACTTCGAGCACCAGGGCGCGGCTGTCCTGATCGAGGAACTCGGCAATCGCGCGATAGAAATCCGCCGCCATCCCATCGCCGACATAGGCCTTGACCAGGCCTTCCGGCCAGTCAGACGGCGCGGTCTTGGCGTGGAAGGCATCCAGTGGCGCCATGAACGGCCGCATGGCCTGCTCGGAATCGATGCCGAGCCGCACCAGCCGGCCGCGGACCAGCTCGAAATGGCCAAACTCGGCGACGGCCATCTGCCCGAGCGCCGCCTTGTCTGCGATCGAGGGGGCGAGCGCGGCGTCCTCAGACAACCGGAAAAACGCGACAAGCTCGGCGTAGGCGAGCAGGCCGAGCAGGTCGGTGAGAGCGGCAAGGTAGTCGGGATCGTCGGCGGGGGCGCGGTCGGTCACACCGCTGAGGGTAACAACGCGGGCGCGCGCCCGCCGGGCGCGTGCCCGCCAGAATGGGGGCGCGTGCCCACATCGTGCGAATGCGTGCTCACCGGAATGTAGGCGCGACGGACCGTGTTGTACCATTCAGTAACCGAGGACATCGGTGACGACACACGTTCGGCCGACTCAAGCCGGATATGCCCACCGTCCTCGCCGCAGTGGGGGCGGCGTTGGCGGCAGCGGCTATCGGCGGTTTCCTGGAGGATCGAGGGGCTCCAGGCGTAAAGCGCGGCCGCTTCACGATGGAGGCGAAAGCCCTGATAATCAACACCCTGCCAGATAACGCCCTGCCACGCCCCGAGATGAGCGAGGCGCCGGAGGGGCCAACATTTGGCGAGCTCGGCGTGACGGCCGAGATTTGCCGCGCGCTGCAGGCGCGCGGAATCAACCACGCGTTTCCCATCCAATCGCTGTCGCTGCCGATCGCGCTGGGCGGCCACGACGTCATCGGCCAGGCCAGGACAGGGACAGGCAAGACGCTTGCCTTCGGCATCCCGCTGCTGCAGCGCCTACGGGGCAGCGACCGCCAACCGCGCGCGCTTGTGATCGTGCCCACCCGCGAACTCGCCATCCAGGTCGCAGGAGATCTGCGCGCCGCAGGCGCCCAGCTACAGGGGGGTAGCGCCGCCGCTGGGGCACGTGTGATGACCGTTTACGGCGGCCGCGCGTATGAGCCGCAGATCGAGGTTCTGCGCGCCGGGGTGGATGTGATCGTCGGAACCCCCGGCCGCCTTCTCGACCTTGTCCGGCAGCGTCATCTCGTGCTTGACCGGGTGGAGACGCTGGTGATCGACGAGGCCGACAAGATGCTCGACCTGGGATTCCTGCCCGATATCGAGCGCATAATCGAGCTGGTGCCCGTCACCAGGCAGACGATGCTGTTCTCCGCCACCATGCCAGCGGAGGTTGTCGCGCTTGCCCGGCGTTACCTTCGACGGCCCACGAACGTGCGCGCCGAGCAGCAGCACGAGACGCAACTGGTGCCAAGCACCGAGCACCATGCGTTCCGCACCCACCATCTGGACAAGATCGAAGTGCTCGCCCGCGTCCTGCAAGCCAAAGACCGTGGCCTGACCATGGTGTTTTGCCAGACAAAGCGCGCGGTCGACCAGGTCGCGGAGGCGCTTTCCTACCGTGGCTTCGCGGTCGCGGCCGTTCATGGCGACCTCGGCCAGGGGCAACGGGAACGGGCGCTGCGGGCGTTCCGCAACGGGAAGGTGGATGTGCTCGTCGCCACCGATGTCGCGGCGCGGGGCCTGGACGTCGACGATGTGACGCACGTCGTGAACTACGAGTGCCCCGATGACGAGAAGGCCTACCTGCACCGCATCGGCAGGACCGGCCGCGCGGGCCGGACCGGCGTCGCGGTGACCTTTATCGACTGGCGCCACATGCAGCGCTGGAAGCTCATTGACGCGGCGCTTGACCTTGGCATGCGCGAACCCGCCGAGACCTACTCGACGTCGGAGCATCTGTACGCCGAACTGCACATACAGCCGTCGACCAGCGGGACACTGCCGAAGGCGTCGCGCGAAAGGGCCGGGCTCGAAGCAGAAGCCGTGGAGGATATCGGGGAAACCGGGCGGTCCCGCGCCCGCTCCGCAGCCGCAGGGGGTTCCGTGGGGTCGCCGGGCAGCACGCGGAAGCGCTCGCGAGTTAGGAACCGGACCCGCTCCGGTCGTCCGGTCCAGAACGGCACCGCGGAGGCGCTTCATCGCAAGCGTCAGCATCGCCAGGCGTCATGAGACCATCCCACGGCTGACGCGGTGTGGCTGCGAGCCTGCCCTCCGGGCAATGTCGCAGGTAATCGCACCACCCGCAGGCGGGCCGTGGGCTCGGGGGGAAGACCTCGTCGTAGCGGTCGGCCGGGAGCCCTGCCTTGAAGCGCTCATCGGCGGCGGCGCACTCGGCCGCGATGTCTTCGGCGCGGTGGAGCTGGCGGGCCAGCGTCGAATCGGTGTGCTCGAACGCGATCACCCGGCCGGTCGGCAGATGATGTAGTTCCACGCGTCGGCAGCGGCGGCGCATGACCCGCTCGGCGGCGAGCGCGTACATGGCGAGCGGGAGCGAGCCGCGGGCATCGTCGACGGTGAGAATGTGGCGGCCGGTCTTGTAGTCGACTACCACAAGCTCGGTGCCCCCATCCGGCGCCGCCCGCTCGTCCAGCCGGTCGATCCGCCCGGACAGCGCGATCCGGTCAGTCCGGGTGGCCACCGTGCGCTCCACGCCGACGGGCTCGTCGGCCGGGTCGAGGTCGGCGACGTAGTCCTCCACCATCTTCCTTGCGACGCCGCGGGAACGCGCGGATTGTGCCGCGCTGGCGTAACCCTCCTCGATCCAGCCCCGCTCGATGAGGTTGCCCGCCGCCACCGTGGTTCGTTCGGCACGGGGAAGCCGCCACCATCCAGCGAGAGCGTTGTGCACGCTCGCGCCGAAGCTGTTGTGCGCCCACGGCGCGCCCTTCGACGGCGGTGGCCGGTCGAGATAGACCATCCGGTACCTGCGCCGGCAGTCGAGCCAGGCGCTGAGCCGCGACGGCGTACACGGGTAAAGCCGCGACGGCATGCCCTCGAAACCCAGCTGGCCCACACGCCCATCTTGGCCCACGCCGCCGACACATTCGCAATCACGCAGCGCAAGGCAGGGTTGCAAGGGCTGGAGGGTCACCGCTGCCACGGGGACGAGACCCATGGAGGCGCCATAGTTACCCTTGGCGATCACCATCCGGCCAACCCAGCCACTAACGCGGAGGCGCCATGGCGCAACTGCCCCACGGCCTGTCACTTGAGGCCGATCACCGGACCGACCTCGGGGCGCTCTACGTGGGCGATTGTCTGGACATTCTGCGTGAGCTGCCCGACGATAGCGTCCATTTGGTCGTCACGTCGCCCCCATACGATCGCCAGCCCAAATACGGCAACGGCCAGCATTACGACGACGACTGGTACCGGGGCTTCTTCCTCAAGGTCACCGCCGAAGTCCTGCGCGTTCTCGAGCCGCGCGGCAGCTTGGTGCTCAACTACCGGTCCAAGCGGCACGGCAACGAGCGCGGGACCATCCAGTACGAACTTGTGTTCCTCCTCCGTGAGCAGGGCTTCCTGTTCGCCGAGGATTTCATCTGGGGAAAGCCGTCTCCACCACCGGGGCGCTTCAACCGATTCCTCAAGGACGCGGTCGAGTATTGTTACCATTTTGCCAAGGCACCGAACTGGCAATTCTTCCCGAACCAATGCCTGACCCCAGCCCGCTGGGACCGTAAGGACGTCGAGCGGCGCAAGAAACTGCCGCATAACCACGAGCGCGTGAACGCGCCATCCGGTCAAGGGCGCAAGCGAGTTCAGGCGGGCCCTGAGATGGTACGGCCATCGACGCTGCTTAATTTTGAACCCGAGTTCCTGCCCAACCCAACAAGGCATCCCGCACGGTTCCCCATCGCGCTGCCCCGTTTCTTCATCCAGCTCATGACCACGCCAGGCCAGATTGTTCTTGATCCGTTCGCGGGCACGTGCACAACGGCGGTCGCTGCCGAGCACCTCGGGAGACGTTGGCTGATGGCCGAGTCTGACGCCAGCTACGCGCGGATCCTGCCCGACCGCTTGCTGACAGCACGGTGATCCGCCAGGATCAAAACCCGCCGGGATCAGGCCTGGTCGGGATCACCGGCGAGCGCCAGCGGCCCGGCCGCCACCCAAGAGTCGAAGCGCTTCTCCTCGGCGGCGATCGTGGTCTCCTCGCCGTGCCCGGGAAGCACCCTGGTCGCGCCCGGCAGCATCAGAAGGTTCTCGCCGATCGAGGTCAGCTGGCCGGGAAAATCGGGGTACTGGCCGCCGTACGGACCGGGTCGGCCCTTGAGCAGCGTGTCACCGGAGAACACCACGTCGAGGTCGTCGCAATAGAGGCAGACCGAGCCGGGGCTGTGGCCGGGCGTGTGCAGGACCTCGAGCCGCACGTCCGCCACCTCGAAGCTGCCGCCGTCATCCATGCTGATCTCCGGATCCACGCCCGCGTGCACCTCGCGCCACGCGAGCTGGTCGGCCGGGTGAAGCGCGATCGGCGCCTCGTCCCGTTCCGCCACCTCGACCGCCGCGGCGATGTGGTCGAAATGCCCGTGCGTGCAGATCACCGCGAGCACCTCACGGTCGCCCACGGCCGCGAGCACCGCCGCGGCGTCGTGCGCCGGATCGATCACGATGACCTCCTCGTCGCCGCCGACGATCCACGTATTGTTCTCCACGTCGCGCGCGGCGGTGTCGACGTCAACGGTCAGCACACCGGCCGAGACGACGCGGTCAATGCGCGTGCTCACTTCTGCGGCCCCTTTCGTACGCCCGCGCCGATCACCCTTGCTTGACGAAAGTTCGGACGGCGCCTGCCACCAACTGAACGGCGATGGCCGACAGTAGCAGCCCGGAGATGCGGGTCAGCAACTCCACGCCGTTGGCCCGCAGCAGCCGCAAGACCAACACAGAAAAGCGCATCGAGAGCCAGACCAGAACGCTCACCGCGATGACCGCCAGAGAGAAGGCCAGCACGTCGGCCAGGTCATTTATCCGCCTCACGAACAGCATAGTGGCGACGATCGCACCGGGCCCCGCGAGCAGCGGCGTGCCAAGCGGCACGAAGGCGACATTTGTCTCGAGCCGCTCAGCCTCGGTCGGCTCCTGGGCCGTCCCTGTCAACAGTTGCAGCGCCACAAGCAGCATGAGCAGCCCCCCCGCGGCCTGCAGGGCCGGAAGCTCGACGCCGAGGTAGCCGAGAATCGACTGGCCGAACAGGGCGAACGCCACAATCACGCCGAACGCCACGGCAGCGGCCTGCCAGGCAAGCCTGTGACGCTCGCGCGTTTCGCGCCGGCGCGTGAGGCCGATGAAGATCGGCACAAGGCCCGCAGGATCGATGATGACGAACAGGGTGACGAAAACCTCCCAGAAGAACCTCACGTTGAAGAATGACACGTCGCGTCCCTGGCCCTCCGTAAGCTGACCCCGTGGCGGGAGGGAGCGTATGCCCGAGTCCATCGAGTTGACCATCAACGGAGTCACGCGCGGCGTGCCCACAGCGCCGGAGCGAAGCCTGCTTGTCGTGCTGCGCGAGGAACTCGGGCTCACCGGTGCGAAGTACGGGTGCGCCGTCGGTGCGTGCGGCGCGTGTACGGTGCTGGTCGATGGCGCGCCAACCCGGGCGTGCGTCACACCGGCGGCTGAGGTCACCGGCCATGCGGTCACCACCATCGAAGGGCTCGCCGCGCCCGACGAGCCGCACCCGGTTCAGGCGGCGCTGCTGGCCACCGGCGCGATGCAGTGCGGCTACTGCGCACCCGGCATGGTTTTGGCAGCCGCGGCGCTCTTGCGCGCGCACCCGGATCCGGATGACGCGCAAATCATCGATGCGCTGGACGGCAACATCTGCCGGTGCTGCGCATACCCGCGAATCCTCACCGCGCTGCGGCGCGCGGCCAACCAGTCCAGCGCCGCACCGAGCGAGGCTGACAAAACCACTGATACTGAACGGCTGCCGCCTGGCGCGCCGCTCTCGGCGCATGCGGGGAGTTCCGAGCCGCCGCCGTCCGGGGTCTCACCAGACGGCACCGTGTCCCCCCGCACCGCCGTCGCGCCGTTACTCAACCCGTCACACGGCCCATGGGATCTCCTGGCGCCGGACGAACGCGACTACTTCGAACTCCTTGACGACGGGCTCGTCGCGGTGGCGCCGCCGAGCGAAAGCGCCAGCGGACAGCCGGGACCCTGGCAGCGAAACGGCGGGGCGTGGCTGCACGTCGCCGCGGACGGCGGCGTGGTCACCGCGTTTTCCGGCAAGGTCGATGTCGGCCAGGACAACCGGACGGCACTCGCGATGCTCGTCGCGGAGGAGCTGAGCGTGCCGCTGCATATGGTTCGGATGGTGCTGGGCGACACCGACGTGTGCCCGTTCGACATCGGCACCTTCGGCAGCAGGTCGATGCCCGACGCCGGCCAGGCGCTCGCAGCCACCGCAGCGGCTGCCAAGCAAGCGCTGATCGCCATGGCGGCCACGGCATGGGAAGTTGATCCTTCCGGGCTGCGTGCCACCGACGGCGGCGTTGCGACTGCGCTGCCCCGGAGGGACACCGCAACGCCCGGGGACGCCCCGGACCCCGACGGCGCGGGATCACCCCGCAGAGAAATTCGCACGGCGAGCTATGGTGAGCTGCTGCACGGGGCGCGGCGAATCGTGACGGCCACCGGGCGCGCGCCGGTCAGCGAACGGCGGACGTGGCGCACGGCCGGCCAGCCCACTCGCAGGCCGTATGCCGCGGCGGCGGTGCGCGGCGCCAAGCGGTTCACCTCCGATTTGAGCCTGCCCGGCATGCTGCATGGCAAGGTGCTGCGGCCGCCAGCGCACGGCGCGACGCTGCGCGACGCCGACCTGCGGCGGGCGGCCGACGTGCCCGGCGTGGTCGTCGTGCGCGACGGCTCATTCGTCGCCGTGGCCGGGCCAGACCCAGTCACCGCCGCGCACGCGCTCGGGCAGATCGATGCCGCCTGGGACCGCGCCGCCCAGCCCGCCGAACAGGACCTGGCGCGGCACCTGCGCCTGAACCCGCTGGAAATCGAGGGCTGGGCCGGGCCCTTCCAGCACGAGACCGGCGATCTCGCCAGCTCGCTCGCGGCGGCGGACGTGCAACTTGTCGCGACATACTCCACGGCCTACATCGCGCATGTGCCGCTCGAGCCGAGGGCGGCGCTCGCTGAATGGTCGGCGGGACGGCTGACCGTGTGGATAGGCACGCAACGGCCGTTTGGCGTGCGCGAAGAACTCGCGCGAGCGCTCGGTGTGGCGCAGGCAGATGTGCGTGTGGTGGTGCCGCCCACCGGTTCGGGGTTTGGCGGCAAGCACGCCGGCGTCGCGGCAGTCGAGGCCGCGAGGATCGCCCGTGCCGCTGGCCGCGCCGTCAAGCTGCAATGGAGCCGCGAGGAGGAGTTCACCTGCGGTTACTTCCGCCCGGCCGCGATCATCGACGTCGCGAGCGGCGCGACCGCCGGGGGCGCGGGTGCCGGGGGCGCGGGTGCCGGGGGCGCGACCGCCGGGGGCGCGGGTGCCGGGGGCGCGACCGCCGGGGGCGCGGGTGCCGCCGCGGCGATTACCGCCTGGGAGTTCATCAACATCAATTCTGGCGCGGCGGGCATCCTCACCCCCTACCAGGTGCCGAACCAGCGAATCCGCTACCAGCCTGCTCGGGCGCCCCTGCCGCAGGGGTCCTATCGCGCGCTCGCCGCCACCGCCAACAACTTCGCCCGCGAGTCACACATGGACGAGCTCGCCTACGAGCTGGGCGCGGACCCGCTGGAGTTCCGGCTGCGGCAGCTCGGCGACAAGCGCCTCGCCGCCGTGCTGCGCGCCGCCGCCGAACGGGCCGGCTGGCACTGGGCTGGCTGGGACTTGGCCGGCTCGGACTCGTGGAGCGAGACCGGGCGCACGGGGCGCGGCCTCGGCCTGGCGTGCGGAATGGAAAAGGACGGCCGGGTGGCGACCTGCGCTGAGGTCAGCGTGACCGCGGGCGGCCGGCTGAAGGTTCACCGGATCGTGACGGCCTACGAGTGCGGCGCGGTGGTCAACCCGGACAACGTTGTGAACCAGATCGAGGGCGCCACCGTGATGGCGCTCGGCGGGGCGCTGTTCGAGGCCGTGCACTTCGACGACGGCGTGATACTCAACGCTTCGTTGTCGACCTACCGGGTGCCGCGGTTCAGCGACGTTCCGCCCATCGAGGTGATCCTGCTCGAGCGCAGGGATATCCCGCCCGCGGGCGCGGGTGAGACACCGCTCATCGCCGTCGCGCCCGCGCTGGCTAACGCGATATTCGCCGCCACCGGGCGGCGCATCCGCTCGCTGCCGCTGCTGCAGGACGGCGCCCTCCCAGCTCCGACCGACCCAGCTCCGACCGCACGTGCGCCTGGCTGACGGGCGCCTGGCTGACAGGCGCGGGCTTAGCCCGGCGCATGCGGGCCGAGCACGGGTTTCGCGCCCGTGGCGCGCGCGAGCAGCCGCTGGTAGCTGGCTGGCGACGTCGTCTCACATCCCATCCGGTGACCGGTGAGACTGCCGTGATCGTCACTTGAGCCGAGCTGGATGAGACCCGCTCGCGCGGCGGCGCGGCGAAGCTCCGCGCGCTGCGCCGCTTCGTGGTCGGGGTGGTCGACCTCGATGCCCGCGAGCCCTGCCGAGGCAAGGGTCGCGAGCGCGTCCAGCGGCAGCTGCCAGTGGCGGCCGGCCCGCGGGTGAGCCAGCGCCGCGACCCCTCCTGCGGCGCGCAGCAGCCCGATCGCCCGCTGCGGGCTTGGCGCGTACCTGCCGACATAGGCGCGGCCGCCCGGCGCGATCCAGTCCGAGGTGAAGGCGTCAGCGAAACGCTTGATCACCCCGGTCGCCACCATGGCGCGCGCAACGTGGGGGCGGCCGACCGTGCCGCCGTCGGCGATGGCGACAACCTGCTCCCACGTCACGGGCGCGCCGAGCGCGCGCAGCTTCGCCACCATGCGCTGGGCACGGCCAAGCCGGGACTGGCGAATCCGCGCACATTCGGCGGCCAGGCGCGGTTCGGCGGGATCGAACAGGTACCCGAGCAGATGGACGCTGTGCGACTCCACCAGGCACGACAGCTCGATGCCAGGGACCAGCGTCAGCCCCGCGGGCAGCGCGCCGCCCGCCTCAGCCAGGCCTGCCGTCGTGTCGTGGTCGGTCAGCGCGACCACATCGAGACCCGCCTGGCGCGCGCGCCGCATGACCTCGGCCGGCGGCTCGGTGCCGTCGGATGCGGTGCTGTGGACGTGCAGGTCAATGCGCATGCCTGCCCGATGCTAGACCGGGCTGGCCAGCCGGGGGGAGAGCGCACCGAACGGGATGTCAAGCTCCTGGCCGGGATCGCGCAGGTCCCGCAGGCTCAGCGGCTGCACAAGCAGAACGCCTGCTGTGTCAGGCCAGAGCACCACCCACAGCCAATGGCCCATCACCTCGCCCACGAAGGCCGCACGGTCCGGCGCCTGAACATGCCAGAGCGGGAACTCATGCCCGCCGTGGCTGACGGTCGCATTGGGGGGCCCGGCGGCGAAATCCGGACCAGGGTCAGGCGCGCCCAGGCCCGCGAACCCCGCGCCGAGGCCGATGCCCGGCTCCTCCGCCACGACCAGCATGTCCCCGGGACCACCGACCGGGTTCGGTCCCGACAGCGCGACGGTGCAGGCCCGCGCGCCCGTGCGCTCGTCACCCGCGCCCGCGAAACCTGTCACCAGCCAGCCGGGTGGTAGCGGCCAGGGCAGCCACACGGGCACGGCTGCCTTCCGCAGGATTGCATCCATGCCCTCGCGTGACGGTTGGTACGCGGGGTACAGCGGATCCACGTTGCCGTGGACGTCACAGCGCCACGCGCTGCTCCATGCGTTTGGTTCGTGCACCAGCCCACCGCAGCGCGGGCACGAGGGCTCCTTCATGACTACACACGGTTATCTGTTAGCGGTCTACAGTCAAGTGGCCGCACCGAATGGGCAGGCGGCCATGTTGAGACCTGGCCGCGCGAGGGCGATACTCGCCCTTGTGCGCGCACGACGTATTCGCTGCGTGGGCGCGGTGATCAGGGACGCAGACGGGCGGTTGCTGTTCATCAAACGTGGCCATGCGCCGGGAGCAGGGCTCTGGTCGCTGCCTGGTGGCCACGTCCTTGCGGGAGAAGGCGATCACGAGGCGGTAAGACGCGAGGTCAAGGAGGAGACCGGGCTAACCGTCGCGCCCGGAGCGCTCGTCGGTTCGGTTGAGCGGCCAGCGCCCGACGGTGGGGTGCTCGAGATCCATGACTACGAGGCGGCCGTTATCGGCGGTGTGCTCCGCGCAGGCGATGACGCCGCCGACGCGCGCTGGGTGGGCCCGGCCGACCTGGTCGCGCTGCCGCTCACCGCTGGCCTGGCCGAGGCTCTCGCGGCGTGGCATGTGTTGCCCGGCGAAGGCGTGCAGCCGCGTGCCGGGCCGGTGAGCGATGTCAGCGACGGCGACCCCTCGCCCGGCGTCAGGTAGGTCGGGGCAGAGCGCGTGCCAGGCAGGTCAGGGCCGAGCCGTGCGTCCAGCCAGGCGGCGATCCGCCGGCCTGCCCGCTGCATGGGCGACTCAACCAGCCGGTAGGTGAGGGAGCAGCAGCAAAGCAGCGCGGCGACGAACGCAGACGTCAGCGTGACCTGGGCGGTCAGCCCCGCCGTGCCATCTGCCCAGGGCAGGCGCAGGAAGAGGGCGAGCAGGAGCGGATGTATCAGGTAAACGGAGTAGCTGATCGCGCCAAGCCAGGCCAGAACGGGCGGAATCCTGCGGTGGCGGCAGGCGATGCCGCACGCGAATGTCGCCCCGGCGAGCACAATCGAGAACGCCCACTGGCGCTCGTACAACAGCATCTGGTAACCGCTGTTCCGCTCTGCGATGTGCCAGATCCCGGCTACAAGTGCGAGCGCGCACACGGCGCAAGCAGCGGCGACCGCCTTCGCCCGGCTGATCTGCCGCCGCTCGGCGCGGTAGGCCACGGTGCCGGTGAACATGGCGGCAAGGATGGTGCATCCCACCCATGCCCGCGCGCGGCCGTTGAACAGCAGCAGCGCCATGGCGGTCCCGCCAAGCAGAGCAGCGCCGGCCACTCGCGACCGGCTGTGCCCGCTCACCGCGCCCGCGAGGCCAGCGACCATCGCCACCGCCGCGACGACCACGACCGCCTTGACCCCCCATGCCCCTCGAGAAAGGCCAGCCTCGGGCAAGACCCCGCCAAACGCCAAACCGATCACGGCGAACCCCACCGCGAATCCTGCGCTGTTGCGGTGCAGGCGGACGACGAACAGCAACGTAAGGAGCAAATAGAAAACCATCTCGTAGGAGAGCGTCCACAACACGTTGACGACGCTGGAAACGCCGAGCAGATCCTGCAGCATGAGCGCATGCGCGAGGGCGGCGAGACCAGGATGATCCATTGCGTCGCCTGGCACGGCGCCCACGTGAAACTGGTACAGCGAGATCTTGAGCACGACCGCGACGAGCATCAACGGGTAGAGGCGGAACAGCCTGCCCACCCAGAACCCGCGCACGCTCCCGCGCCGCTCCAGGGATGCCGGCACGATGTAGCCGCTGACCAGGAAGAACACCATGACCCCGTAAAGGCCGGGGGAAAACCAGGGCACGATCGCGGGCCGGGCACCGCGCAACTCATGCGCATTGACGTGCTCGAAAACCACACAGAGCGCGCCGATCCCGCGTAACGCGTCGAGCCAGCCAAGCCGCCGTCTCTCAGCGCCCGGCCGCAGGTCCGGGCCCGAGGGCTGTGTGATGGAGGCGATCAAGGCTTGGGGCACAGCGGGCCAGGTTACCGTCGTGCGGCTCGCGGTTAAAGGGGGTCAGCCAAGACCCGCCGGAGAGACTGCCCCATCCGGCGGGTCGAACCAGCGGCGTCGAGACAGCCCGGCGGCGCGCCCCTTCACTGCCACAGCCAGCGCCATCTTCCGCGAGGCCTCGTCGATCATCTCCTCGCCGAGCATGGCCGCCCCGCGGCGGTGGGTGCGCGCGTAGTAGTCGTAGGCGTCGAGAATCATCTCGGCGTGGTCGTAGTCATCCTGTCCCGGTGCGTATATCTCGTTCGCCGCCTCGAGTTGCCCCGGATGCAGCACCCATTTGCCGTCGTAGCCAAGAGCGGCGGATCGCGCCGCTGACCGGCGAAAGCCTGCCACATCGCGAATCTTGAGATACGGCCCGTCAACGGCCTGCAGCCCTGCGCTGCGCGCCGCCACGAGGATGCGCATCAGTGGATAGTGATACGCGTCGCCATGGTCGTATCCGGGCGGCTGCTCGCCCACCTCGAGAGATCTCATCCCCACGCTCGCCATGAAGTCAGCCGGTCCGAAGATAAGCGCCTCCAACCGCGCGGAGGCGCAGGCGATCCCTTCCGCGCGCGTCAGCCCGGCCGCGTCCTCGATCTGCGCCTCGATGCCGACCCGGCCCTGCTCATACCCCATCGCCTGCTCGATCTGACCGAGCAGCAGGTCCAGCCAGACGACCTGCCCCGGATCGCGCACCTTCGGCAAGACGACGCAGTCGAGGCCCGCGCCCGCCGCTTCAACAACGGTGACCACGTCGCGGTACGCCCACTTCGTGGTGGCGTCATTGACCCGGACGGCGCGGACCTTGCCGTCGAAACCGCCGCTTGCGAGCGCCTGCGCCACGTTGGCGCGCGCCTGCTCCTTGGCGTCGGGCGCCACCGCGTCTTCCAGATCCAAGAAGATCTGGTCGGCGGGCAGGCCACGGGCCTTCGCGATGAACCGGGGATTGCTTGCGGGCACTGCCAGGCATGACCTTCGCGAACGGTAGGCGCGCGCCATGGGCCCATGATGCCGGAAGGGTGTCCAGCGGCTCGCCGGCTGCCAGAGACGCGCTGAACGGTCCAGCGAGCCCGTCGGGCAGCTCACCAGGGCAGCGTGGCGACCCTGGAGGAAAGCGGCTGTGAATGGATGACAAGGCGGTGCATGACCTGGCAGTAGAGGTCGATGTCGCTTTGCCGGTCGGAGTAGAAGGCGTGGGTGAGGTGTTCTAGATAGACCATGTCGGGTATCGCGTCTTGGGCGAAGCGCAAAATCGTGATCGGGCCTCCGGCGGCGGCGTGGCCTCCCGCGCTGAACGGCACCATCTCGATGGTGAGGTGGGGAAGGGCCGCGATGTCGAGGAGGTGCCGGATTTGACCGCGCATCGTGGCGGCGCCGCCGACCGGCCGGCGAAACGCGGCCTCATCGATGACGGCCCACACGCGCGGTGGATCTGGCCGGGTGAGGAGCCGCTGGCGTTCCATCCGCATGTGTACCCGCCGTTCGATCTCGGCCTCCTTGGCGTCGGAATGGCCGAGTTGTATGACGGCGCGGGCGTAGTCCTCGGTCTGCAGCAGGCCCGGGATGAACTGCACCTCGTAACTGCGGATGACGCTGGCGCCCTGCTCCAGCCCGAGGTAAGGCTCGAACCAGTTCGGCACCAGGTCACCGTAGGTGTGCCACCAGCCGGGTACGTTCGCCTGGCGCGCTAAGGCGAGCAGCGCAGCGCGTTCCGCCTCGTCGTGCACCTCATAGAGGTTCAACAGATCGGTCACATCGCGGATTTTGAAACCGGTGCGGCCGGTCTCCAGCCGACTGATCTTGGAATGTGAGGCCCGGATAGCCTCTCCCGCGTCCTTGGGCGAAATACCGCTCGCCTCGCGCAGCCTGCGCAGCTGCGAACCAACCAGTATCCGCAACACCGTGGGCCCGACCTGCTGGTAGTCCAGCGCCTGGCTGTCCGGCAGACCGCTGAGGGTGAGGCTTGTTCCCATGCGTTCTCCTGCTGAAACCGACTGATAGTAGCCGACAGTATACAATTCCTGACCTTACGTTAGCCGCACCCCGGCGCGACGGATGCCACGCTGCGCCAGATCAGCGGCCGTTTCATACGATGAGACTATGATGCCCCGCGGCGCTGACCAGCGCCGCGCCAGCCGGGAGCGCCACAGGGAGCCAAACACGGGAGCCAACGGGTCGTCATGACCCGCTCCCCCCTCCTCGGCTGGCCGAGGTCGCCGCAGAAGACCATCCCGTTGTCCTGCCAGTGCTTTCCCAGCCGCAGCTTGGCCGCCGCCTGCGCTGTCTTCAGCGCGCAGCGCGTCTGCGACGGGCGAGGGCATGACGAGGGTCCGCTTGCTGCGCTCGGTCTTCAGGTCGTCGAGCACCGGGCGGCGCTTGCCCACGGCGGGATCGACGCGCGCCTTCAAGCTCGAAGGCGGCGCGGGCGAAAGCGAATGGGTGCGCGAGCACAGGGAGATGCGAGAGGCATTACGAAGCCCAGCTTCGCGGTAGTTTCAAGACTGTAATTTGTAGAAACAAGCCTGTTTCTACAAATCTCTAGCCAAGATTGTTAGTTTCTGGTGGCAGCCCGAACGCTCTGGAGATCCACATGGACATCGACCGCTTTCGAGCCTCGCCAGCCGGCGAACTCGAGCCGATTCACGGTCACGATGCCTACCTGCAGCGAGACTACAGCCACTATGCGTTCGTGCCGCGCCCGGCACCGACCACTATCACACTCAGCCAGAGCACATACAACTCCGTCACCAAGGCAGCGCTCGCGCTGGGGCGCCTCGATTTCGCTGTGCGACGGTTGCCGGATCCGCGCCTGCTGATCCGGCCCGTGCTCAGGCGGGAGGCGCAGAGCACATCCGAGCTGGAGGGTACCTATGCTCCCCTCGATGAGGTGCTCGCTGCAGACTTCATCGACGAAGCCCGTCGCAGTGCAGAACTACGTGAGGTCATGAACTATGTCGTGGCGGCAGAGCGCGCCTTCGAGATGATCAAGACTCTGCCCATTTGCCTCAGGGTCCTGTGCGAACTCCAGGCCATCCTCATCAAGGACACCCGCGGCGAGATGTACGACTCGGGTCAGCTGCGGCAGCGTCAAGTCTTTATCGGCGAGCGCGAACTTGGGATCGAGGAGTCCCGCTTTGTCCCCGTTCCTGAGGGAGCCATGCTTGAAGACGGCGTAAGCGACTGGGAGCAGTGGATCAACGCCCCAGATGACGACATGCCGCTGGTTGTCAAGGCGGCTGTCGGCCATTACCAGTTCGAGGCCTTGCACCCGTTTAGCGACGGAAACGGCCGGCTCGGCCGCTTGGTGGTGGTTCTGCAGATGATCGAGGCCGGGACGCTCACTTACCCGGTTCTCAACCTCTCCCCATGGCTCAAGCCGCGCAAGGAGCAGTACAAGACGCTGCTGCTCGATGTCAGCGCCACGGGTGATTACGACCCGTGGGTCAAGTTCTTCTCGACAGCCGTCGAAGCCCAGGCCCAAGACATGGTGGAACGGATCGAGCAGCTTCTCACAGTGCGGGAGGAACTCCTGCGCACCGCTCGCGAGCACACAATCCGTGGCTTCGCGGTAGACATCATCGAGGACCTCATCGGCTACTCCTCGATAACGCCGTCGACAGCCGCTAAGCGGCACAACGTTCAGTACAAGACCGCTAACGATGCCATCAAGCGTTTGGAGAAACTAGGGATCCTGCGCGAGATCACAGGAGCCGGCTACGGGCGGATCTATGTGTCTCCTCGAGTCACGGAGATTGTGCTGCGGCCCTGAGCGACGGCGCGACCAGGAAACCGGCCTGTTGATGAGGCCGAGAGAAGGTATCCGAGGAAGGCCTGCCGCCGCCGCGCCGGGTCCCGCTGCCTGTCGGCGCGAGGTCCGGCTCGTCGCGTGCTGCCGACGTTCGTGCCGCAGGCTCCGCACAGGCCCTGGATCACGCGCGCTTTCGGGTGAGGGCACGGCTCTGGCCCGGGGCGGGACACCGCTGGCTGCGTGTCCTGGGGCTCCAGGTTGAAGCGGCGCCGCGCCCGGCCCATCGCCACGACATCGGCTGGCATCACATGCCGCAGGTACCGGTCTGTCACTGCCAGTGAGCTGTGCCCAAGCTGGTCACGGATCACCGGCATTGGCATGCCCTCGGTCACCAGTTCGGCGGCGTGGCTGAGCCTAAGGCCATGCGGATGGACCCGCTTTCCCAGGCCGGCCTTTGCCGCGAGCCGCTTGAGCAGGTTGCGGACGTCTGGATGATGTGGTCACCGATCTGGTACGCGGCGTGCAAGGTCACGTAGACGGCCGCGAACCGGGCTGCGCGTCGCTCAGCCAGCGCCCGCACGGACCGGCCGCGCACATCCGCCGCCAGGCCCCTCCCGGCCAAGGGCGTCCGCGAGCTCACCCGGGCCGCCCGGGCGCGCCGGATCCCGTGCGGGTCATGGCATACCCCTCTTCCTTGCCGTTCTGCTGCCTGCTTCGCCCGGCTGGCCGCCCGCTGGGACAATCGGACCGCGAGGCTCCCCTCCCGCCCGCACGCCAACGGGCCGGCAAGACCCGTGTTGGGTGGGGGCGCACTTAGTGTGGGCGGGAGGGGAGACCGAGACCGCGCGGCCGAGCGGTGCCGAACAGGGATGCGGGGCCATCCCCCTCGTTTTCCCCCCGGCCGCCCGGAGCTTTGGTGAGGCTGGGCGGGCACGTGTATCGAGTGCTCCTGGGTGTGTCCGCCGCTGGAACCACGCACCCGCCCAGCCCGTTCATGTGACCCGGGCGCCCCGCGTCCCGGGAGGGACGGGGGACAGACCGGGACGCCCGGGAGCTATCCCGGAGGTGTGCTGCGCCGCGAGACCGTCAAGCTCGGGGATGGTGTGGCCGGATTCCACGCTCCACGACGCGCCGCAGGAGCAGCGGAGGATGACGCAGCCGTCGGCGATGCAACCGGACACCCGGACCTCGTGCGCCGCTTCGCCGCTCACAGCCCGCCGCCGTGAACGCCGCAGCCTTGGATGGAACTTGTCACGCGCAGCGGCTCGTTGCCCACGACGCAGGCGCATTCCGCGCCGCCGCCCGCCGCGGCGCCGTTCCCGGGCGCCCGCAGCACCTGGCGGACCTTCTCAGCGGCGGCGGCCACGTTCCACACAGGCTCGATCCGCTCCGCCCACGACCACCAGAAATACCCGCGACCTGAGTAAATGGCCTCAGTGAGCAGGGTGGCGGCGCGGTTGGTGACGCGCAGATGCGGCCGCCGACAGTTCGCGGTGATCAGCGTCGCCGCGAGCTGCTCGCCGCCGAGTTCTGCGGCGAGCAGCTCTAAACCGGCTTGCGGCTCAGGCTCGGGCGCTGGTTCCGGGCCTCCCGACCATGACGCCATGAGCGCGAGTCCCCCCCTCTTGCGTGTTCCACCTTGGTCACGAATAGTTCACCGGGCATGCTGGAATGTGCGACAGTGACGAGTAGGAACGTCGGGTAACGCGAAGGAACACCGGCTTGCCAAGCGGCCGGAACGGCGACGCGAAGGTACGCGCGATGCCTGTCCATGGTGCTGCGCTGCGAGCGTGGCGGCGCTCACGAGGGTGGGACGTGCCCGAGATGGCGCGGCGGCTGCGCCACGCAGCCGGACATGACCCCGTGCCGGTGCATGACGCCCTGGTGCGGATGATCCGCTACTGGGAAAACGGCCAGCGCGGGATAACCGAACGCTACGAGCTGCTTTACGCCGCGGCGCTGGAGATCAAGCCGGACCAGTTAAGCGGTGGCCCGGCGGCGGAAGGTCGCGAAGACAGCGACGACGGGGCACCGCTCTTCCGCCCCGTATCGCAGGCAGTCGACCTCGGCACGTGGCTGGAGTCGACTAACGTCGGCGAGGCCACGGTCGACTACCTCGCGGCGACCGCGCGGAGGCTCTCGGGCGACTACACGCACCAGCCTCCGCTCACCGTTCTCAACGATGCCGTTGAATTGCAGCGCCGCATCGCCGATTTGCTGCGTGGCGGCCGTCAGCGCCTGCCGCAAACCCGGGACCTGTGCCAGGCGGGCGCGGAAGTGTTCGCCGTTCTTGCACTTCTGTGCGGTGACATCGGTCAGTACGCATCAGCTGAGGCTTACGGCAATGCGGGCTGGATATGCGCACAGGAAGCCGGCTCGGGCCTGGCAGGTGCCTACGTGCTCAGCGCGCAGGCGAAGACCGCGCAGTGGCAGAAGCGGTACGCGCAAGCAATGGCAAGAGCTCGCCAGGGCTACGAGATCTGCCCGCCAGTCGGCGCCCGGGTGCTGCTGGCATGCCAGGAGGCGAACGCGGCTCAGGCGTTGGGTGACCTCACCCGTGCCCGTGCGGCGCTCTCGCGGGCACGGGAGGCACAGGACGCCGCGACTCCGGCCGAGGGTGACGATGGCACAACGGCTTGGTCGTGCCCGCCGCCCCGCGAGGCGAACTACGCGGCGATCGTGAACCTCGGCTGCGGTGACCTGGTGCGCAGCCTGCAAGAGGCCAAGCGAGCTGACGAGGCGTGGTCGGCCGGGGATCCATGGGTCTACGGGACGTGGGCGCAGGTCCGCATCGGCGCGGCTATCGCGCACGTCAGAGACGGGGAAGCGGACGGCGCGGCCGAGGAGATCGCGCCCGTCCTAGGCATTCCAGCCGAGTACCGGGTCGTCACCATCACAGACAGACTCGGGTATGTCGGTCAGCTCCTGCGCGGGCCGCGCCACCGCGGAAGCCCAGCGGCCGCAGACCTGCGCGAACAGATCGGCGAGTTCCGCGCGGCCTCGCTGCGCGTCAAAGCGATAAGCGCGGCGGAGAGCCAGTGAGCCCCCTGCCGGACCGGATGGCCGACCACTGGTGGTGGCGTCCAGGCTGCCGCCCTGGCCGCCGCCAGTACATCTGGCACATCCTGTTCGCCGATCATCCCGGGGTGCGCCGCGTCGTACGCGATCTCCAGGCCCGCATTGCTGGCATCCCGGGGCTTGACCTCGTCCCCGAGCCCTGGCTGCACATGACCACCCATATCGTGGGATTCGCCGATGAGATCACCGAGATCGAGGCTAAGGAAATCGCGGCCACTGCCGCGGTGAGACTCCGCAATGTCAGCGCCGCGAAGGTGGCCTTCGGCCGGACGCTGTTTCACCCCGAAGCGGTGATGCTCGCGGCCCGGCCGCGGGTGTCACTGATGCCGATCCGTGAGACCGTGTGCGGCGCCGCAGCGCAGGTGCTCGGCCCGGAGCGGGCGGGCGGCGGTGAGGACTGGATCCCGCATGTGACAGCCGCCTACAGCAACTCGGACGGTCCCGCGCAGCCAGTGATCCAGGCCGCGGGCAAATCGCTGGGCGATTGCGAGGTCACCATCGCAGATGTGCACCTGGTCGCCCAGGAAAGGGTGGGCCACCTGTACCGTTGGGAGCCGGTTGCCACTGCGCGGCGGGCCGGCAATGCGTTACCCTGATGCCGCGCGTACCAGCGTCGAGCGCCCCGCCAGCCTCCAGGTCGGCGGGGCGCTCTTTTGCTATGGGGCTCGGTCAGCGCCCTGGTGAACCGCCGTCGTCAAGCTCAGTCAGGTCGTCTTCTATCTGGCGCTGGATCTCCTTGTCGCCAAGGTCAAGAAGCTCGCTGACCGTCTTCACCTCAACGCCAGGGTTCGCCTCGCGGCCGATAGCGGCAAAGTCGGCGATCTCGTCCAGCTGCCTTCCGTGATGCTCCGCCCGCGCCGGGCGCCACTTTGCCGAGGAACACCAGGAGCGCCGCTATCTGCTTGCTGATCTCGCCCAGGTCGAACCACTCCTGGAACTCGTCCAGCAGCAGCCGCACGGGCATCCGGTACTTGGGGTTGCGCGCGATCTCCCTGGTCAGCTTGCCCTCGGGGCACACGTTCGCGGGCATGGCCGACAGCCGCTGGTAGCGGTCCTGCACCTCGGCCTTGATCCGCTCCGGGGTGGTCAGGAAGATCTCGGGCGGCAGGCCCTCGCGGGTGGGGGTGAGCCCGAACGCGCACGAGCCGGCCACCAGCGCAAACCGGCGCCAGTCGGGTTTGCCGCTGCAGTCGAACACGTCGAGCTGGCAGTACGGGTCCAGCGCCGCGAACAAGCCTAGCGCCCTGGCGCAGAACGTCTTGCCCTGCGGCGGCAGCGCGCCGACGAGCACGCTGTTCCACATCAGCGGCACCGTGACGAGCTGGCCCCGCTCGTCCAGGCCGAGCGGGGCCGGCTGCCAGATGTCGGTAGGGCGGCGCGCGAGCAACAGTGTGCGGCCGACCGGCACGGCCAAAGGATCGCGGTCGGCGACCCACAGCACATGCCGGCGGTGCGAGGTCGGGTCCCTGTGCAGGAACACCTGGCTGAGGCTGACGTCGAGCCCGGACGCGATCGCGGATTTGACGTTGACCGCGTCGTCGAGGCCCTTGCCGTACGGGAGGTCGACGAGCACCCGGGAGCCGTCGCGCTGCATCGTCGAGCCGAACGTGACCTGCTGACCCGGCTTTTCCGGATCGCCCAGCTTGGCCGCGTAGTAGGCGCGGAGCCCGATATCGGAGTTGAGCTTGCGGAACCGCGGCGTGACCACGGCCGCGCCGGTGATCCGCCGGCGGCCGCGCCGGGTGAGCGCGACGGATCAGGCCGACCACGGCGGCGCAGGTCTCGGGTTCCCGTCCGGCCAGCCACAGCAGGATCTTGTGGTCGTAGGCACCGATCTGGACACCTGCGGCCCGGCAGGCTTCGTCGAGCATCCTGTGGTTACCGATGGACAGCGCAGTTTGGGGGTAGGCCTCGTAGATGCGCCTGACGGCCTTGCGGGCGTCGCTGGCGGACTCGAACGGGCCGTGTGGGGTGTGGCCGACGGGGTGGTGGGTCTGGTTTGCGTCCATCGGGTCGTCCTTCCGGTAGTTCGGACGGATGATCAAGGGCCGTCGCGGCGTGGGAGCGCATGCGGCGGCCCGCCTTGCTGCGGGAGCCTTTGGGAGCCAAACGTGGGAGCCAACGCGGGTGGCGGCGCGCGGATAGGCGCGGACAGGTTTGGAAAGCCAACCCAGGTCAACCCGGACGGCATGGATGCGTACGGACGGGTTTAGACGGCCGTTCCGTAGGATGAGAGCATGACTTCAGCGCCCACCGTCGAGCAAGTGACTCAGGCCCTTGGCAAGGTGCTCGACCCCGACATACGCCGCCCGATCACCGAACTCGGGATGGTCAAGGATGTCGCGGTCGCGCCCGGCGGTGCCGTGCGGGTGGACGTCTGGCTCACGGTCGCGGGGTGTCCGCTGAAAGACAAGATCACCAAGGATGTCACCGACGCGGTGGCCGGGGTGCCTGGTGTGTCTGGCGTGCGGGTCGAGCTCGACGTGATGAGTGATGACCAGCGCCGCGACCTGCAGAGCCAGTTGCGCGGCGGCAAGCCGGCGCCGGAGATCCCGTTCGCCAAGCCATCCTCGCTGACCCGCGTCTATGCGGTCGCGAGCGGCAAGGGCGGCGTTGGCAAGTCCTCCGTCACGGTCAACCTCGCGGCGGCGCTTGCCGCCAGCGGCCGCAACGTTGGCGTGGTGGATGCGGACATCTACGGTCATTCCGTGCCGCGGATGCTTGGCGTCACCGGCCGTCCCACCCAGGTCGCACAGATGATCATGCCGCCGTCGGCGCACGAGGTGAAGGTCATTTCCATCGGCATGTTCACCAAGGGGAACGCGCCCGTGGTATGGCGTGGGCCGATGCTGCACCGTGCGCTGCAGCAGTTCCTCGCGGACGTGTACTGGGGCGACCTCGACGTGCTGTTCATAGATCTGCCGCCAGGCACCGGTGACGTCGCGATCTCGGTCGCGCAGCTGCTGCCGTCCGCCGAGTTGCTGCTCGTCACGACTCCCCAGATCGCGGCGGCCGAAGTGGCAGAACGCGCCGGGGCGATCTCGATGCAGACTCACCAGCGCATCGCCGGTGTGATCGAGAACATGTCCTACTTGCCCTGTCCACACTGCGGCGAGCGGGTCGAGGTGTTCGGCTCCGGCGGCGGCAAGGCAGTCACAAGCGCCCTGACCCGCATCACCGGCGCGCCGGTGGCGCTGCTCGGGCAGGTGCCAATCGACATGCGGCTGCGGGAGGGCGGCGACAACGGCATCCCTGTCACCCTCGGCGACAGCGCCTCGCCCGCGGGCCGCATCCTGCGCGACATCTCCGACGGCCTGGCAGTCCGGACTCGCGGGCTGGCCGGCAGGCAGCTTGGCCTCACGCCGGTGTAGGAGCCGATACACAGGTGCCCGCCGACGATGGTGCGGTGGGGCACTCAGGTGGCTTCCGCGTCGTATGGCGGGGCTTCACCTGCCGGCAGCGACCGCGCTGCGATCGCACTGTTCGCGGCGGTGTCCTCGGCCGGGTGCAGCGCCGCAGCGCCGCCGATATCGTCGAAGTCCTCGAACAGATGCTTGCGGACGAAATTCTTCGGGTTGAGGTCGGTCACGTCGAAATTGGAGAACTCCGGACCGAGTCCTTCGCGCAAGTCCGCCCTGGCGTTGTCCGCCATCCGGCGCAGGTCCCGCAGGGCACGTCCGGCCTGCGCGGCAAGCCTGGGTAGCTGATCTGGCCCGAACAGCACGATGGCGATCACGCCAAGGACCAGGATCTTGCCTATGGACAGGTCGAACACGCTTGATCTCCACAAACGGTTGGGCGGGCGCCAGGGACGCGCCCGCGGCCACACGTCCAATGTAAACCGTCGCGGGCCCGATGCAGAAGCGACACCGGTGCGTCCCCGTGGGGCCGCTCAGGACGAACTGGCGGACCCGAGGGTGAGCGTGACCGTATGCCGTGATGCGCCGCGACGATAGCTGACCCGAACTCTGTCCCCTGGCCGGTGGCTACGGATAGCCACAATCAGCTCGTCAGGGCTGTTGATTGGTTTGCCACCGAAGGCGACGATCACGTCCCCGGGCCGAAGACCCGCTTTGGCGGCGGGGCCGCCGGGCAGGATCGGATGCTGGCTCCCCGATCCCGGCCTCGCGATCCGCGCGCCGTTACCGGTGTAGGACATGTCGATCACCGCGCCGATCACCGGATGGACCGCCTTGCCGGTCTTGATGAGTTGCTGCGCGACACGGCGGACCTGGTTGATCGGGATGGCGAAACCGAGACCGATGCTTCCGCTCTGGCCCCCGTTGCCGATGGAACCGCCGCCGAGCGTGGCGATCGCTGAGTTCACGCCGACGACCTGACCCTGTACGTTGAGCAGCGGGCCGCCGGAGTTACCCGGGTTGATCGGCGCGTCGGTCTGGATGGCGTCGATGAAGGCCTGCGACCCATTGCCCGGCTGATCGCCGGCCTGCACCGGCCGATTCAGCGCGCTCACGATGCCGCTGGTGACAGTGCCTGCGAGGCCCAACGGCGAGCCGACGGCGATGACGGGGTCGCCGACGACCACGCCATCGGAGTTGCCGAGCCGCACGGGGATGAGGTTCTGGATGCCCTGCGGCTGAATGACAGCGATATCCGAATACGGATCGGTGCCCACCAGTTTGGCCGGGGTGGTCTGGCCTCCATTGAAGACCACTTGCAGCCTTGCGCTTTTGACCTGACCGTCGAGAGTGACGACGTGGTTGTTGGTGATGATGTAGCCGCCATTGATGATGAATCCGGAGCCCGTCCCCGTCCCGCCGTTCACCTTGATCATTACAACGCTGGGCAGAATTCTCGCCGCGATCCCTGCGACTGAGGCTGGGGGCCTACGGGTTATCGCGGCGGGTGTCGGGCCCGGGTCATACACCTGGCGGGTGGCGCCGCCTGTCGAGACGCGATGCGCGCCGATGTAGCCGCCAACCAGCCCGCCCGCGAGCGCCGCCACCAGCGCAATCGCCAAGCCAAGGGTGATCAAGGTGCCGGTTCGCGCGCCGCGTCGCTGCGCGGGCTGCACCAGCGTGTCGGCGGGCCACGCCGGCCCGCTGTGCGCACCCTGCGCCGATGGCTGCCCGGCTGAATAGGGCTGCTCGGCTGGATGGGCCTGCTCGGCTGGATGGGCCTGCTCGGGCGGATAGGGTTGCGCCGCTGGATGAGGCTGCGTTGGCGGATAGCCATGCGCCGCTGGGAGCGGCTGCGCTGCCGACGGCGGCTGCGCCACTGGCTGGGGCTGCGCGGGTGGGTAAGGCCCGGCCAGATGTCGCGGCGGGCCGACTTGCCAGTGCGGCTGGCGTTGGCCCGGCGGCGGGGCCGAGCCAACGGGAGGGGCGAAAAACGGCTGCGGCGGTAGATTTGCACCCGGGTGCCGTCTGGGCAGATCAGAATTCGCCGCGGTGCCCGCTGCCTCTGCCTCCGCGTCGCGGCCTTGCTCAGTCGCTGGGTGTCCGGTGGCCGGCGGCGCGTCGGCCGGGTCCGGCCCGGCATATTTGGGCGTCTGCTCCGCGCCCTCGGGATTCGGCGCGCCGGCCCTGGGTCGGAGACCTGGACTCCCGGACCCAGATTCGTCGGTCGTCATGTCCCTACTCCCTGCACCGCAGGCGTGGCCCGCGTCATGACGCTCTTATGCCTCCGCTGGTGACACTACCTGGCCAGTCACGGCCTGGTCCGCCCGGTGCGCTTCGGCCGGCAGGGCAGGCAGTACTCAACGGCTCACGCCAAGCAGGACGAGCCTCAGCCGAACGGGTTAACCCATGACACCACTCGCCGGAATCCATAGCGCAGCCGCGCCCAAAAACCCGGCTCAGCGTCGTGTGGAAGCGCCTTCACCACGGCGCTGATCGTCAACGTTCCCGCGTCGGCTATGACGGTCAGCACGTGGCCGTGGCTGGACCAGGTGAGGCCCTGTCCCATCGGATCGCGCGCGTAAACGGGCCAGCCGCCGGCCTTGACCTCCCGCCATCCAGGAAGTGGGCCGGACAAGCCACCGCGCTGCACGAAAAGTGACAGCCCGGACAGGCCGTCGGAGTATCCAAGCTCCAACACCAGGCCGGACCGGGTAGTTGCCTGCCGAGCACTGAAGAGCGTGAGCCCATCGGGCAGATGGCTCGGCAGCGGCCAGCCCTCGGCGCGCAGCACGCCGAGGTCAGCTGGGGTGAGCGCATTCCATGGCCGGAAGGAGCCGGTGCGCAGGAGCGCCATCGACACTGCTACCGCCCGCCGGTTGAGGTCCAGGTCGATGAACGAGCTCTCGTTGATCATCCGCGATTGGCCGTCGAAGAGCTCGCGGCGCAAGGGGATCTTCGTAGCGGCGTCCAGCCAGAACCTGGCCGCAAGCGTGCCGTTGTCGCGATGCGCTTCGACGATGGCCGCGGTGCGGCCGCTCGCCGATCCGGTGCCCGAGGCGACCACATAGTAGTTGTCGGCGAGCAGGCCAGGCGTCTCCTCGGTCACTCCGAGCACGTCACTTGACTGCGCGCCGGGATCGTCGGCCACAAAGGATTCGCTGGCGGCTCCGGCACCGGTATCGGCTGTCCGCAGCAGCGTTCCCCGCCCTGGTTGGTGTACCACATGCACAACGATGGTGGTGGTTCCCTTCGCGCTCCACCACGAGACAACCTGGACGCCTTGGTAGGAAATGGTCCGTCCTGCGTCCGCCGACTCACGCAGCAGCCGCAGGCCGCGATCACTGAGCTGGCGCAGACGAAGGGGACGACCTCCCGCAGCGGCGGCATGGGCCTTTGACACCTCGGCCGTGCCCGGCGCGAACGCGCCGAGTTCACCCGCACGGGCGGTGGTCACGGCTGCCAGGAGGCCGAGGTCTGCGCGCGCCTGCCTGCGGGTGCCTTCCGGCCCCTGGGTGAGCGCATCAGCGCCCGCGATGACGGCCAACGCAGGCGCGAGGATCAGCAAAAGGACCGCGGCAGAGGCCACCGCGGACCCGGCTGGCTTGGCCACCGGGCGGTTCTGTTCCTGTACGGCGGTCCTCACGGTCCTCCGCGGCCGGCCTTGCCGGGCGGCAGGAAGGTGCTTGCCGGGTCGAGCGACGGTACCTCGCCTGTCGTGACCGAGTGTTCCACGGTGAACATCTCCACCTGTGGCGTGACGTGTGGCACCGCAGGCCCCTCCGTCCCACCGGCGATGAACGAGAGTCCGCCGACCGCAATCACGATGAAGCTGACACCTGCGGCGACCACGTAGCGCGCCCGGCCCCTGCCCTGGACGCCGCGCGTCGCCCCAGCATGCGTGTCGGGGTACAAACGCAACGCCGCGCGCGGCGCAAGTGATCCGGGGAATGCCCGCGGGCGCTCGGGAACGGGCCCGCCGGGCTCGGCGAGCGCGACCAAGCGCCCAAGCAGCCGCGGGTCCATAGCCAGCTCACCAAGCGCCGCGACGCGCCGCTTCAACGCTCGCAGCATCTGCGCCTCGGCACGGCATTGCGCGCATGCCGCGAGATGCACGTACATGCGGTCGCGCTCGTCGTGACCAAGCTCGCCGTCGACAAGCGCGGAAAGGCGATCCCCCAAGTGACTCATGGTTCCTCGACCCCCCCGCCCTCGCGCGAGGACTGAGGGCGGGTGTCCCGATCGCGCGGCCGGCGATGGTCGAGAGCCGCACGCAGTTGCGCACGGCCGCGATGAATTCTGCTGCGTACCGTGCCCAGCTTCACGCCAAGCGTTGCCGAGATCTCCTCGTAGGACAGCCCTTCGATGTCGCAAAGCACGACGGCGGCACGGTATTCGGGCGGCATAGCTTCCAGTGCTGCTGCGACGTCAGAGTCCAGGTGCCGTTCCTCGAATGCCTGGGCGGGGGTTGGATCTGGCCCGTGCATCCGTTGCTCCGCGTCATCAGCCAGTCCTTCAAATCGAATCCGCTGCCGTCGCCGCACCATGTCCAGGAAGAGGTTGGTGGTGATCCGGTGAAGCCAGCCTTCGAAAGTGCCTGGTGTGTACTGGGACAGCGAACGGAAGACGCGGACGAAGACTTCCTGTGTCAGATCCTCGGCGTCCTGCGGGTTGCCGGTGAGCCGGTACGCCAGACGGTAGACCTGTGCCGAATGGGTCCGCACAATCTGCTCCCATGTCGGCGGGTTCCAGTCTGGGGCAGCGGGCGGCGCTCCCGTGCCTTCCACCGCCGCCCCCCTCCTGCTGCCTACCTCCGTTACGACCATCGTGCCCGGTCTTCTCCGATTCCGCCAATAACGCCTGCTGGGAACAACGCCGCACCGGGCCGAGCGGTTCCATGCCGACCGCGGCGGTATCGCCAGACGCGCGCGACGGCGGACAGGTAAGCTGCGGCAGCAGACGAGCCGTCGCAACCATGCGAGGGAGGGCAGCAATCAGCAGTTCAGAGGCCATACTCGCCTATGTCGAGGGCTTCCTCGCCGAGGACGAGCCGCTGCGCGCGGCGCGCGTGAACGCGGCCGAGGTCGGTGGCGCATCCCCAATAGGCCCCGGCGTTGGTGCGGCCCTTCGCTTTCTTGCCGCCGCGATCAGCGCGAGGGCGGTCGTTGAAGTGGGTACCGGCTGTGGCACATCCGGCATCTGGCTGCTGCGCGGCATGCGCCAAGACGGCGTGCTTACCAGCGTTGATGTTGAGCCCGAACACCAACGGCTGGCGCGCAAGGTGTTCACCGAGGCCGGCTTCGCGAGCAATCGGTACCGCCTGATAAGCGGGCGCGCGCTTGATGTGCTTCCGCGCCTGACCGACGGCGGATACGACATGGTCTTCTGCGATGCGGCCAAACAGGAGTACCTGGATTACTTCGCGGAAGGCCTTCGGCTGCTGCGACCGGGCGGGATCGTCGCTTTCGACAACGCGCTGTGGGGCGGCAGCGTGGCTGATCCCGCGCAACGCGACCCGGACACGGTGACGCTGCGCGAACTCGGGCTACAGGTTCGCGACGACGACCGGCTGATACCGCTGTTGCTGCCGGTTGGTGACGGCTTGCTCGCCGCGATCAAGCGACCGGCTGGCTGACCGGGTCAGCGGGGTTACAGACCTGCGATCCAGCGCAGCAGCAGCCTGGTGCCGAAGCCAGTGCCGCCCTTGGCCGTCTCCCCCTCATCGGTGGCCGAGCGCGCGGGTCCCGCGATATCGAGATGCGCCCAGGAGCGCCCGCCGGTGAACTCACGCAGAAACAGGGCGGCCTCGATCGCCCCTGGACGGCCATAGCGGCGTCCGCCGATGTTGGCCATGTCGGCGACCCGTGAGTCGAGCGAGTCACGGTACTCCTCGATGAGCGGCAGGCGCCAGAGCCGCTCACCGCTGGCCTCCCCGGCCGCAGAAAGCGCCGCGGCCAGGTCATCGTCGCCGGTGAACATGGCGCCCACCGTTGTGCCAAGCGCCATCCTGGACGCCCCGGTCAGCGTGGCGAGATCCACGATCACATGTGGGTCCAAGGTCTGGTCCGCATAGGCGAGCGCATCGGCAAGCACCAGCCGCCCCTCCGCGTCGGTGTTGAGAACTTCCACGGTTCTGCCGCCGTAATGGGTGATCACGTCACCCGGGCGGGCAGCCGATCCAGAGGGCATGTTCTCCGCGGCGGCAACAAGGCCGGTGACCTTGGCTCGCACGCCGAGCGAGCGGAGCGAGGAAAGAACAGCCATGACGGCTGCGCCGCCAGCCATGTCGGTCTTCATCGTCTTCATGTTGTCGTTCGGCTTCAGCGACAGCCCGCCACTGTCGAAGGTGATGCCCTTGCCGACGAGCACGACGTGGCTGTCCCAACCGTCCGGTTCGTAGCTGAGCTCGATCAGCCGCGGCGGACGCGACGAGCCGGCGCCCACCGCGAGGATGCCGCCGAAGCCGGCCGAGGCGAGCTCGTCCTGAGCGCGCACCCGGACCCGCAGGTCGCACCGCCCAGCGAGCTGAACGGCTTGCTCGGCCAGCCACTGCGGGCTCTTGCGCGCAGAGGGCGTATTGATCAGATCGCGAGCGAAGCCAACTGCTCGCGCGACGGCGGCGGCCCGGGCGATCGCCGGCCAGACGTCGGCCTGTTCGTCCAACCCCAGAGCAATTAGCCGAACGGCTGCGCTTCGCGCGTCGGTCCCGTCCGCTGCGCCCGTGCCGTCCGCTGCGCCCGCCCGGTCCGCGGCGCCCGTCCCGTCCGAAGAGCCGGTCCCATCGGTGGATGTGAACGTGAACTTGTACGAGCCGAGCAGAACGCCTTCGGCGAAGGCCTGCACCGCGTCCGGTGACATACCGTCTGGAAGCGCGGTCACGGCAGTCCGCCCAGCGGTAACCCGGCGGCCGACAGCGGCGCCTGCGCGTCGCCACGACGCATCCGAGCGGTCACCTGCGCCGAGGAAGATCAGCCGCACCAGCCCGCCGGCTACGTCGGCCGGCGCCTCCGTCACTTCGCCAGCTTTGCCCGACGCCTCGTACGAGGTCAGCAGACGGGTCGCCCCGCCGGGGACAAAGGGCTCGAACTCGGCGGCGCCGACGTCAGGAACGGCCACACCCTCGCCTGGGTGTACTGGGACAACGGCGAAATCGATGGGAGCACCAGACTCACGTGCGGCGGAGAGGTAGTCACGCAGCGGCGACGGTCCAGAGGCCGACGCCGCCGTGATCGTTGCTTGCAGCACCCGGGCTCAGCCGACGCTGACGACGGACTTGAGCGCGTCGCCTAGCTGGTTAGCCTCGTCTGCCGAGAGCTCCACCACTAGCCGCCCACCGCCCTCGAGCGGGACACGCATGACGATGCCGCGGCCCTCCTTGGTGACTTCGAGCGGACCGTCGCCTGTCCGCGGCTTCATCGCCGCCATCCCGCATCCCCTTCCTGTCCGGGGCCGCATGGACCTTCTTGGCCCACATACCGCCGAAGCCGGCACCCGCGGCGGGACCGGCCATCCTCTGCCTCATTGATCAGTCGCACCTATTATCCCGTCTCTGGGCCTGGAATGGTAACGATCAGCTTCCCATCCTGCCCGTGCGTGCAGCGCTCCGCTGGGCCTGCGATCACCGCGACTCGGCCGCGACGCACTCACGGACCAGCGAAGGACGCGACACTAGACCACGTGGACGCACGTTCGGCCCTCTTTGATCTTTACGGCGATCATCTGCGGTCGCGCGGCGGCCGCGCGCCCGTCGCCGCTTTGGTGCGGCTGCTCGCGCCACTCGGGATCAGCCCGCCAGCCGTCAGGACCGCGGTCTCGCGCATGGTGCGCCAGGGATGGCTGGAACCGGTGCGGATGCCAGAGGGAGCGGGATATGCGCTCACGCGCCGGGCGACGCACCGGCTGGACGAAGCCGCTGACCGGATCTATCGGCGCGCAACCCGCGAGTGGGACGGCCACTGGCATGTGGCGATCACCGAGCGGGTGCGTGAGCGATCACGCCGAGAGCGCCTGCGCGCGGCAATGCGATACCTCGGCTATGCGCCGCTGGACGAATCGACCTGGATCAGCCCACGTCGCTCTCCAGAACTCGACGCGATGCTCGAAACCGAACGGGTGCGCGCGCAACAGTTCGCGGCGTCCTACGACGGTGACGACCGTGGGCTAGCCACACGCGTGTGGGATCTCGACGGCCTCGCCCGCTCGTACCAGCGCTGGCTCGAGATCGTAGGCGACCTGCTCGCTCCCTCGGGCGGCGGATCTGAAGACGAGACCGCCTTCGCCGTGCGGAGCAGGCTGGTGCATGAGTGGCGCAAGTTCCTGTTCTCCGATCCCGGGCTGCCGCCACAGTTGCTGCCACAGGAGTGGCCGGGCCGCAAAGCGGCCGAGTTGTTCGACGCGGAGGCAGCGAGGCTCTTGCCTTCTGCGGCCCGGTTCGTGGACTGTTGTCTGCGACCCGGCGCCCGGGTCGAGGTGACGTAAGGAGATCGGCGTGTCTGAGATCGTGGCGCACGACACCGTTGCTTACGAGGTCGATGGCGCGGTGGCCGTGGTCACACTGAACCGCCCCGATGCCATGAATTCCCTCACGACCCCGATGAAGGCGGCGCTGCTCGAGACCCTCGACGGCGCGGCAGGCGACGCCGGCGTGCGCGCGGTTATCCTCACCGGCGCGGGGCGCGGCTTTTGCGCCGGTCAGGATCTTCGCGAACACGCCGCCGCCCTGGAGGCGGGTCAGGGAGCGGACACGGTGAGGCTGCACTACAACCCGATCGTTAACGCGATCGCTGCAATGCCGAAACCAATTATCGCCGCGATGAACGGTGTGGCGGCCGGGGCGGGCGCATCGCTCGCGCTCGCATGCGACCTACGCCTGGCCGCAACGGGCGCCTCCATGATGATGGCATTCGCCAGGGTTGGATTCGGTCCGGACACGGGTTCCTCGTGGACCCTGCAACGGCTCGTCGGCCGGGGGCGGGCAACCGAACTGCTCATGCTTGCCGAACCGATCGATGCGGCCCGCATGCTCGAACTGGGTCTGGTCAGCTCGGTTGTGCCCGGTGAGGAGCTAGCGGGGGCGGCGCGGCGGCTCGCAGAAAAGCTGGCGGCAGGCCCTACCGCCGCCTATGCGGCGATCAAGGAGGTTCTCGATTTCGCGGCGGGTCACGGTTTGCGCGAGACGCTCGACAGAGAGGCCGACCTGCAGGAGCGCTTGGCAAGGACCGCCGATCATATAGCCGCGACACAATCATTCGTGCGCAAGGAAAGACCTACGTTCCAGGGCCATTGACCAGCCACGTTCCAGGGCTATTGACCAGCTTGGTGGCCGTGCCAGCGGAGCGACTCCCCCCGGCTCCGCTGGCACGGCCACGCCGGGACAGCACTAGCTCCCCCCCAGGCTGCCTCCGGCGGGGAAGGCTTGAGACAGAATGTAAGATCCGTGACCCCACAAACATGATCCTCAGCCTTCGTGAGTCATCAATCTGTGAAACAGAGATTATGAGTCAGGTGGCTCTCTTCGCAACGACATCTTCAGAAATGTCACCTGGCGAGATGGTCTGCCGGTAGTCGCGGCGGGTAAAAACCGGCACGGCGGCGTCGGTGGCACGCCTTCTGCCGCTCCCAGAACCGTCGCCCTTCCGGGGGCAGGGAACGGTGCGATGCACCGACAGGGACGCCGTCCGCTCAAAAGACCCTGACCACTAGCGCACACGGCGACAGATACTGCGTAGGTTCGGCCGCGACGGGTACAGTCGCAGTCGCGGCGGTCACCAGGCACTGGCCCGCCGGGCCTTGAGACAGGCGCAGTTAGGAAGAATCCCCCGGGGGCGCATCCCGGGGGATTCTTCGCAGTGCGATGTGCTCGCTCGGTCCGCTCAGATGTCGTAACGGCCCGCCTTCACGTCAGCGAGGAACGCGGCAAAAGCTGATCGCGAGACGATATGCGCACCGCCGTCAGGACGTTTGCTGTCGCGGACGGCCACGACCCCCCCGAGGTTGGCCGCAACCTCAACGCACCCCCCGTTGTACGAGCTTCTGCTGGCCTTCCGCCAGGCAGCACGAGACAGGTCAGTCATTTCTCACTCCAATTGCTCGGCGAGCTGCTCAAGGTAGAACGCGGTTTCCACCGGCTCGAGCGCCGCGCCACTGGCATGGCCGAAGGATTTGACGTAGTTGGTCACCTCCTCCGCGCGGTTTACTTCCTCGATCGCGTAGTCGGTCTCGATGTAGACGATGCTCGGCTCGTCACCAGGGAAGTCGAAGATGTTGACCATGGAATGCATGCCAGTCGGCGGCCCATCGGCGAAACGCTGCACCCGGAGGTCGACGTTGGGGCGGCGGCTCATCTGCACAAGATGCGAGACCTGCTCTCGCCGGTCGTCGCGCGTTCCCCACCGGTACATCAAAGACGCCTCTGTGATCACCGCGCTGAACATGGGCGCCGTTTCGTCGGTGCGCGTGAGCAGCTCCTGCCGCCGCGCGCGGGTCTCCAGCATCCGTCGGCGCCACGACGGCGCCCTGAGGCCAGCGCGGATAAGCGCCTCCACGTAGGCCGGGGTTTGCAGCAGCCCGGGCAGCACAAGCGGCATGAAGACGCGGATGCGGGTGGCGTCGTTCTCGAAGCCGGGGAACTCGTTGTCGAAGATGTCCGGGTAGTCGCGCCACCACCCTCGGGCGCGCGCCAGGATGGCAAGATCTTCGAGTTCGTCCTTCTCGGCGCTCTTCACCCCGTAGATGCGCAGCAGGTCCCGGATGTCGCTCATCTCTGGGCGCTTCCACTGGTTGGCCTCGAAGCGGCCGACCTTGCCGCGCCCCCAGTTCAGGACGTCGCAGACATGGTTGGCGGTGTAACCGCTCGCTAACCGGAGCTGGGCTAGGCGGCGGGACAGCCGGCGTTTGGCCACCGTGGCACCGTAGGCATCATCAGCCATCCGTGCCCTCCTTGACAGTTCGTCACATTTGGAATACTAGTACCTAACTTGCGAATCACAAATGGATAGTTGCGTGTAGGGCATCGCGCGTTGAGATTGGAGCGGGTGGGATGCGCCACCAGAACCACCGCCGCCTCCCCGCTGGACCTTCCTAAGTCTTACTCGAACCGCGCGGACCGTGCTCACTATCTAACGCTGCGGCGTGCCAACCGCACGAAGCGCGGCATCGGGTCGGCAGGCGAGCCGTCGGCAACGGCCCTGCCCACACCCAGCCGGATGGGGACACGGCGCGCCGGATTCCTGGTGGCGCTCCAGCGCCTGTCACAAGATCTGTTGAGCCAGAGAGCGTCGCCGGACTGGTGTGGGCGAGGCGGAAGGCTGGCGGCCAGCTCAGTGGCAGACCACCGCGCGGGCGCGGCCGAGGCGGAAGCTGGCGGCCAGCTCGTAGTAGACCAGCGCGCGGTCGTCCCCGACGACCCCGACGGCGACGAGGCGCTGACAAGGGCCTCGCGCAGCCAAAGAAGACGCCATAACAGACTATTAATACAGTCTACTAATACAGACCACTAACTGGCCGCGTCGTCAAACTCGCCATTCTTCACGCCGTCGAGAAAGCATTCCCATTCATGGCGGTCATAGACGAGGATCCGGCCGCCCGGGTCGCCGACCACGCGCATGAGTATCCACTCGCCTGCGGTGGCCGACTCGCGGACAAAGGCGACCTCGACCGCGCCGCGCCCGTCACCCGACCGCCGCCAGGCCTGGGCGCCGATATCGATGCCCAACCCCTGCACGGTTGGCTTACCGGCCATCGTGTCTCCTTGCCCGGCCATCGCCGCAGGTGCGGGTGAACGGCGCCGCGCTGGGCGCGGCGCCGTTCACCCGCGCCGGGCGACCCCAGAGTACAGCCAGCGCGACCCGTCGGTGTCGGCCGCGCGCACATCCTCGGCGCCCCATTCGCCCGCGTACACCACGGCCGGGTCGCCGTCCTCATACGGTGGGACCAGCTCAAGGCCGTCGAAGAAGCGCTCCACGTCAGCCTTCGGGCGAAGGTACACGCCTCCGGCGGCGTTCGCTCCGACCTCGGAGATCACCTGCACGGCGAGCGGTGGCTTTTTGTCCGCCGTCATGTGTGACAAGGCCAGATAGCTACCCGGGGCGAGCGCGTCCACGTACCGCGCGACCAGGCCCCACGGGTCGTCGGCGCCGGACACGAAATGCACGACCGCCGTCATGAGCAGGCCGGTGGGTTCGTCGAATCTGATCAGCGACCGAAGCTCCGGGTGGCTCAGCACCTCGTCCGGATCACACAGGTCGCCCAGTATGACCTTGGCCGAACCCGCCTCGGTGAGCAGCGCCGAGCCAAAGGCCAGAACCATCGGGTCGTTGTCGACATACACAACCCGGGCGGCGGGATTGACCTTCTGCACGACCTCATGCGTATTGCCCACGGTGGGCAGCCCAGACCCGATGTCGATGAACTGGCTAACACCCCGCTCGGCGATCCACTTAGCGGCCCGCTGATGGAATCCCCGGTTGGCCCATGCCGAGTCCACAAGCTCGGGCGCCCGTTGTTTCATCTTCTCGCCCGCTAAGCGATCCGACTGGTAGTTGTTCGTGCCGCCAAGAAGATAGTCATAAACGCGTGCCGTACTCGGTTTGGCCGCATCCACGCCAGCGGGAACCTCAGCGGTCATCTCGCCTCCATCGAACCGGGTATCTCACAGTCTGTCATTTCCCGGCGCGACAGGGTTCACCCGAATTCGGGGAACCAAAGCTTGATCTCTCGTGCGGCCTCGTCCGCGTCGCCTGAGGCGTGCACCAAGTTCTTGACCGGCCGCCGCTGCTCGTTCGCGATGTCGGGCGAATCCGAGCTGAAGTCGCCACGGATCGTGCCCGGCGCCGCCGCCACAGGCAGCGTGTTTCCGATGATCTTGCGAACCGTCTCAATGGCACGGTTGCCGGAGATCACCATGGGCACCACCGGCCCGCTCAGCAAAAACTCCGTCAGCCACTCCCGCACCATCCGGCCAATCTGGATGGGATCGTCGGTTCCGACCCGGTCCTGAGCGGAGATGCCGAGCTTGGCGTAGTCGGCAAGGGTCTTGTCGCCCACCGCCGTCAGCCACTCCTGCGATCGCGGGTAATGGTCCTCGATGATCTCCGTCTCGTTCTTGGAGACGCGCATTGCCTCGACCACCAGCCCGCGCTGCTCCAGACGGGCGAGAACGACGCCGGTCAAACCGCGCTGGTAGGCATCAGGCTTCACGATGACGAGGGTGCGTTCTCGCATGGCGCAGGCTCCAGCAAACGACGATGAGGCAAGGTCACGGCGCAGGCTAGCACGTACTAGTGGTCTGGATCGCGACGGCCAAGCTCACCGGGCGTCTTCCTGCTCTGATCCTGCCCGGTTCGAGCCGCCGCGCGCAGCTCGGCGAGCTGGCGCTCAAGCGAGGCGATGCGGACATCGCGCGCGCTCAGCGCCGAGGCGATGCCGCTCAGCGCCTCGTCAGTGGCTTGCATGTTGTAGCCCCATAGCGCCGTCGGAGGCCGCAGCAGCGCCACGTCGGTCGCGGCAAGCGCGCCGAGGTCCGGCGGCGCGTAATCGTTGGGAAAGTACGCCATCTCGCCGCCCCGGCCGGTCGCAACAACAACGACGCAGATCAGGATCGCGACGATCGCAGCGCCCATCAGCACGAGCACGTAATGCATGGTGCCATGTTCGGCCGGTGGAGCTGCCACTGCGGGGCGAGTGCGGTCGCGGCGGGGCCCGCGCCGATGGCTCGCTTACGAGGTTATGGCACCCGGCTGGCTGTGGGCCTCGGTGATGACGCGGATCACCTCAGCGGGACTGTCGGTGACCTGTAGCAGTTCAAGATCGCCCGGAGAAATCTTGCCCTCGGCGAGCAGTCGTTTCTCCATCCACGAGATCAGCCCGCCCCAGAAAGAACTGCCGACAAGCACGATGGGGAACTTCGTGATCTTGCCGGTCTGGACGAGGGTCAACGCCTCGAACAGCTCATCCAGAGTGCCGAACCCGCCAGGCAGCACCACGAACGCCTGCGAGTACTTGATGAACACCGTCTTGCGCACGAAGAAGTACCTGAACTCAAGGCCGATCTCGACGAAGTCGTTCAGGCCCTGCTCGACGGGCAGCTCGATGCCGAGGCCGACAGACACGCCGCTCGCCGCCACCGCGCCCTTGTTCGCCGCCTCCATGATCCCTGGCCCGCCACCAGTGATCACGGCGTATCCGGCGCGGACGAGACCGGTCGCGACTTCCTCGGCGAGCTCGTACCCGTCCGATCCGGGTTTGGCCCGCGAAGCGCCGAACACGCTCACGGCCTTTCCGACCTCCGCGAGAAGCCCGAAGCCCTCGACGAACTCCGCCTGTATCCGCAGCACTCGCCACGGATCGGTGTGTACCCAATCGCTTGGACCGCGCCTGTCGAGCAGCCGCTGGTCGGTGGTGGTGAGCGGGATCGCCTTGCCGCGCAGTGTCGCCGGCCCCTGCCGACGCACCCGGCGGCGTTGTTCTGGATTCAGGCCCATGGTCAACACCGTAACGAGGCGGAACGGTTCACATGTCACACGTCGCCCTCGCGCGTTGCGCGCCTCGCGGCTGGAGCGCTGGGCGACGGGCGGGACACGCTGCGGCAGCCGTTAGGACCGTGCTGGCCCCGGGGGGACGACCCCCGGGATCCCCCCGCCGTCCCCCTGGTGACGCGCACCGCGTGAGCCGTTAAGGATCTAGCGGGTTTTGCTTTTACGCATTCACACCGTGCTCCCGGAGGATCTCGTTGAGCAGCAGCTTGTCGTGCTGGCCACCCTCGGGCAGCCGCTTCAGCACCAGCACGCAGGGGACGCCGAAATCGCCGCCTGGAAAGGTCTTGACCCGCGTGCCGCTGACACACACCGACCACACGGGCGCCTCACCTCGCCGCAGCTCCTCGCCGCTTTCCACGTCGAAGACCCGGCTCGTCCTGGTCAGGATCGTGCCCGCGCCCAGCTTGGCGCCCCGGCGGACCCGCGCCCCCTCCACGACCATGCAGCGGGAGCCGACGAAGGCGTCATCCTCGACCACAACGGGAACCGCGTTCGGCGGCTCGAGCACACCGCCGATGCCGACACCGCCGGACAGATGGACGTTGCTTCCGATCTGCGCGCACGATCCGACCGTCGCCCAGGTGTCCACAAGGGTGCCCTGCGCCACGAAGGCGCCGACGTTGATGAACGACGGCATCAGGACCGCGCCCGGGGCGATGTACGCGCCCCACCGCGCGATCGCGCCGGGCACGACCCGAACGCCCTGCAGCCGCGTCTTCAGCGGGATCCGGTCGTGATAATGAAAATCACCCGCCTGCGAGCGTTCCATCGGCAGCACGCGAAAGCTCAGCAGTATTGCGCGCTTGGCACGCTCGTCCACAACCACCTGGCCCGACGCCGGATCGACGTAGGCGACACGTGCCGATCCGGTGTCGAGCGCGTCAACGGCCGCCGTCACCGCGGCGCGTGCGGCCGCGTCCGCCGGGCCGAGTTCCGCGCGCCTGTCCCACAATTCATCCAGCTCAGCCGGGAGCGGGCTCGGCCGCGGCATCGCGGGCTGCGAGGCTGTGACCCCTGATGGGTGGCTCATACCCAGCGAGCCTAGAGCCTGGGTAGCGTCAGATGTTGTGCGAAAGACCCGCGCCAGGCGCTGGAGAGCGATCGTGTTCACCACGGTCGGCGCTGTCGCGCTCGGAATCGGCAGCTACGTGGTGTTTCAGCAGGGCAAGCCACTGTTGCTCGGCGACGGCTGCCAGGCCACGGTCGCGAGGCAGGTCGTAGACCTCGACCCTGAGCAGGCTGCCATCGCCGCGACGATCGCCGGAGTCGGTTACCGCGGCGGGCTGCCGAGGGACGCCGTCACCGTCGCCCTCGCCACCGCACTGCAAGAGTCCCACCTGCACAACGTCGACTACGGCGATCGCGACTCGGTAGGAATCTTCCAGCAACGTCCCTCGAAGGGCTGGGGCACCCCGAGTCAGCTCAAGGACCCCGTCTATGCGGCTACCAGGTTCTTCGCCGCCCTTGTGCGCGTGCCTGGGTATCGTCACCTGCCGGTCTACCGAGCGGCGCAGGCCGTGCAGCACAGTGCGGACGGCACCGCGTACGCACAGTACGAGCAGGTCGCGGCGATGCTGTCGGCGGCATTCACCGGCAACGCCGCACGCGCGGTCTGGTGCTGGTACCGGCCATACCCGCATCAGCGCGACGCGCGGCTGGCCGCTGCGGCAAGTGAGCTGACGCGCACGTTCGGGCCGCTGACCGAAGACGCCGACGCTGCGGGCGACCCGGGCGCCGGGCTCGGCGTGCAGACCCCCGCTACCCGCGTCCCTCCCGCAGGAAGCGCCGCATCCGTGGGAGGCGTCGTGTCCGCGGGCATCCTGCAGACGCGGACCGGGCGGACTCGGCCCGGGCAGACGGGGCCCGGGCAGACGGGGCCCGGGCAGACGGGGCCCGGGCAGACTCGGCCCGGCTGGGCGATCGCGAGCTGGGCGGTCACCCACGCCAAGATCTACGGCATCAGGCAGGTCAGCTACGCGGGCTATGTCTGGCACGCCGCGAGCGGCAAGCGCGGTTGGCGGCGCGACGCCACAGCGCCGACCGAACGCGTCGAACTCGGCTGAGCGCGGTTGGCGGCGAACTCTTTTGGCGACCGCCGGCCAGATGACCTAGTGTTAGCCGGCCAAACCTCACCCGCCCGGCGATACTAGATTGGTAGGCGCGATCGGTCGTGGCGTCGCCCGGACCGAATGCCGTGCCGGCGCCCGGACGAAAGAGGAGCTGAAGTGACCTACATCATCGCGCAGCCCTGCGTCGATGTGCTTGACAAGGCGTGCATCGAGGAGTGCCCCGTGGATTGCATCTACGAGGGCGAACGGATGCTTTACATACATCCGGACGAGTGCGTGGACTGCGGCGCATGTGAGCCGGTCTGCCCCGTTGAGGCGATCTTCTACGAGGACGATGTCCCCGATCAGTGGAAGGACTACTACAAGGCGAACGTCGAGTTCTTCGAGGATCTCGGTTCGCCCGGCGGCGCGTCCAAGGTCGGCAAGGTTGAAAAGGACCACGCGATTGTGGCCGCGCTGCCGCCACAGGGAGACGAGCACTGACCCGCGCCGAGCGGCTCCCGCAGTACCCATGGGACCTGCTCGCTCCTTACCGCGAGAAGGCCAGAGCGCATCCCGGCGGTATTGTCGATCTGTCTGTCGCCACGCCCGTTGACCCGGTACCGCCAGCAGTGCGCGAGGCGCTTGCAGCTGCTGCGGACGCGCCTGGCTACCCTCTCACCGCAGGTACCGAACGGCTGCGCGAGGCGGCCGCCAACTGGCTCGCGCGTCAGCACGGGGTGTCTGTCCACGCTGACGCGGTGCTGCCCCTGATCGGGACGAAGGAATTCGTTGCCTGGCTGCCCACCCTGCTCGGCTGCGGCGCCGGCGACGTCGTCGCTCACCCCGCTCTGGCCTATCCGACATACGACGTGGGGGCGCGGCTCGCCGGGGCGCAGCCGGTCGCGACCGACGGGCTCTTAACGCTTGGCCCACAGCGTGTGCGCCTGGTCTGGGTGAACTCGCCGTCCAACCCAACCGGCCGAGTGCTGCCCGCCGAGCATCTGCGCAAGGTAGTCCGCTGGGCGCGCGAGCGCGACGCCGTCGTTGCCAGCGATGAGTGCTACATCGGGTTCGGCTGGGAGGATCAGGCGGTCTCGATCCTTCATCCCAGCGTGTGCGAGGGCGCCCACGACGGGCTGCTCGCGGTGCATTCGCTGTCCAAGCGGTCCAACATGGCCGGCTACCGCGCGGGTTTCGCGACGGGCGACCCGGCGTTGATCGCCGAACTGCTCGAGGTGCGCAGGCACGCGGGCATGATCATGCCTGCTCCGGTGCAGGCCGCCATGGCGGCCGCGCTCGACGACGACCTGCACGCGGCGCGGCAGCGCGACACCTACGCGGCGCGGCGGCGGGTCCTGCGGCGGGCGGTAGCGGCCGCGGGCTTCACGGTCGAGCATTCCGAGGCTGGGCTGTACCTGTGGGCGTCCCACCCAGAACACGACTGCTGGGAATCGGTGCGCATGCTCGCCGAGATGGGCACGCTGGTCGCCCCGGGCGATTTCTACGGGCCTGGCGGCGCGCGCCACATACGGGTGTCGCTCACCGCCACGGACGAGCGCGTCGCCGCGTGGATTTGCCTCGCCTACGCGGCGAGACGTAGGAGGACCACGGTCAGCCGACCGCCGTGCAGTGCTCGCCGCAGACCGCGCGTCACCTTGCGTTGCCGCGCGGAGGTGGCTGTCTAACAGGGTGGCGCGCCAGTGCGAGGTGTCCCGAATAGTGCAGGCGCACACCGGGAATCCGGGCAAGCCGAAGACCGCTTGACACAGTCACGTGGATCATCGGCGCTGCTTTTGTGATGATCCCGTCAAGCTCCGCGGCTGTCTGGTGGCTGAGCGTAGCCCCGTGGGAGACCCCCGGAGAAGCGCGGCCCAGAGGGTGGCCAGGCGACCGGGCTTGCCGCTGAACGTGGCGTAGACGCCCCAATGAAGCTGCTGCCACCGACCCGAACGGAGCCGTACCACGACCATGTTCCGCGACATCCCGGCGGCCAGCGCCTGCGGCCTGGAGACCACGCCCGCCTGCAATTCGATCAGGTCATCGAAAAGGCATTGCTGTCCAGTCACAGCACGAGCATCCTGGCGGACACGACAACGCGAAAGAGCGTTCTCCTACCTGTGGACAGGCCCTCAATCCACAGGAGCGCATAGCCGCGTACATTTTGCTTCCCCTCGGCAGTCAAATGTACGCGGATCACGGCTCGAGCGAATGCTCATAGGCTGAAGGGGTGATCCGGCTCTATGACACACGCGCCAGGCGAGTGCAGCCTGTCATCCCTGCCAGGCGCGGCGAGCTGCGGATGTGCATCTGTGGTCCGTCCCTGCGTGGCCGCGCGCACGCCGGTGAGCTGCGCAGCTACCTTCTGGCCGACCTGATCCGCCGCGCCGCTGAGCTTGGCCGGCTGCACGTCACCGTGTACCAGGACAGTCCCGCGGCGCCGATAGGTCACGAGGACGGCTTCGCCGCGGACCTCGCGGCACTGAACATCTGGCCTGCCGAGCGGCCGCCGGGCGCATCGGAATCGGCCACCCCTATGGTGATGGACATTCACGTGAGCCCCGCCGGCCACAGCTGTGGGCATCGGGACGTTGACGCCGTGGCTGAGCCCGAGCCGACCCAGTGCTTCGTGCAGAGCGTGGACGTCGGTTTCGCGGGCCACGTGACGGGAGTCGCGGGCCACGTGGCCACGCTTGCCGATCTCGCCGACCGCGGGCTCGACCCGCTCGCGCTTCGCCTGGCGTTGGTTGAGCACCACTACCGCGAGCAGGTCAACCTCAGCTGGGACACGATCGAGTCCGCGGGAAAGACCCTGCGGCGCTGGCGCGAGCAGGTCGCCGCGTGGGCGTGTGAGCCGAGCGCCGCGATGTCACGGCCGCATCTAATGGCGGCGCTGACCGCCTTCGCCGAGGACCTCGACGCTCCATCAGCCCTTCGTGAGCTGCGAGCTCTGGAAAACGATGGCGCGGTCGCGGTCGGCGCCAAGTTCGAGACGTTCGTGCATCTCGACCGGCTGCTCGGGCTGGACATAGCGCGCGAGGTCGGCAAACCTGGCATCGCCAGCCAAGCCGCTGGCGGCGACACCCCGCCCAGCCGCCCGTGAGCCATGGATCGCGCGGCGTTGTTGCGATCTTGTACCTTGTGACCATGAGTGGGAGGACATCATCCATGAGCCTGCACGACGACGTGCGGACCGTGAGCAGGACCGATGAGCTGCGAGCGCTCGCCGCTGCGCACAGCGCGCACAACTATCACCCGCTCCCCGTCATGATCGCGCAAGCCGAGGGCGCCTGGGTGACCGATGTGGAGGGCCGCAGATACCTGGACATGCTGTCCGCGTACTCGGCGCTCAACTTCGGGCACCGCCACCCGCGCCTGGTGGCGGCCGCACGCCGTCAGCTCGAGCGGGTGACACTGGTCAGCCGCGCGTTCGAGCACGATCAGTTCGGCCCCTTCTGCGCAGAACTCGCCGAACTTGCCGGCATGGAGATGGTCCTGCCGATGAACAGCGGCGCGGAGGCCGTCGAGACCGGCATAAAGACGGCGCGCAAGTGGGCGTACGAGGTCAAGGGGGTACCCGCCGATCAGGCGGTGATCATCACGTTCGAGGGGAACTTCCACGGCAGGACCACGACGATCGTCAGCTTCTCCACCGACGACGACGCGCGCGCCTCCTACGGGCCCTACACGCCCGGCTTTGTCGTGTTGCCCTACGGTGACCTGGATGCGCTGTCCGCAGCGATGGACGAGGCGGGCAGCCGCTGCGCCGCGGTGCTCGTCGAGCCCATCCAGGGTGAAGCGGGGGTCATCGCGCCGCCGCCCGGGTTCCTCGCCGGAGTCCGCCGGATGTGCACAGAACACGGCGCCCTGATGATCGCCGATGAGATCCAGTCCGGGCTCGGCCGCACGGGCACGACCTTCGCATGCGAGGACGAGGACGTGCGGCCCGATGTCTATCTGCTGGGCAAGGCGCTCGGCGGCGGCATCATGCCCGTGTCCGCCGTCGTGTCGAGCCGGTCGGTCCTCGGAGTCTTCCAGCCAGGCCAGCACGGGTCGACGTTCGGCGGCAATCCCCTGGCGTGCGCGATCGCACGCGAGGTGGTCGCGATGCTGCGGACAGGTGAGTATCAGCGGCGTTCGGCTCGTCTGGGCGCGCACATGCAGGCGCGTCTTGCCGCCCTGCCCGCCGCGCTGGTCCGCGAGGTACGCGGCCGCGGCCTGTGGGCGGGCGTGGAGTTCACCGAGCTATCCGGGCGGGCCGTTTGCGAGCGGCTCGCCGAGCTCGGCGTGCTCGCCAAGGACACCCATGGCAACACGGTCCGGCTCGCGCCGCCGCTGGTGATCGGCGAACGCGACCTGGACTGGGCGCTCGACCGGATCGAGCAAGCCGTAACCTGAGCGGGCCTGAACGGTTGCGAGGCCGGACAGCTGAACGGCCGAGCGGCCTGAACGGCTGCGCGGCTATCCGGCGCGGGCGCGTCCCCAGCCGGACAGACCGACGCCGATCCCGATCGCGGCGCACAGGGCGCCGCCAACGAGGTACAGTTCCCCCGCGGCAGAGTTCGTGATCACGACGGTGCCGCTCTTTTGCGGCATGGCCATGGCGAACGAGGCGAGCAACCAGCCGGCCGCTGGCGCGATCGCCCCCCATGTCGAACCCATCCCCCTGCCGCACAGCGTGCAGGTGAGGCCGATCGCGATGGCGAAGGCGATCGCAGCCAGCGGAACCGGCCCGATCCCCCGGCTGTACTGCAGCGAGCCGGTCAACCCTTGGAGCAGGCCCAGCGCGAGCAGCAGACCGTAGCCCCCCGCAGTGGTCAACGTCGCGCCGGCGGGCGTCGCCTGCTGTTGCTGTCCGGGCTTTGGTGACTGCGATCCGCTCGCCACAAGAGCAGGCTAGCCGACCGCCATGAACCGCCCGCAGACCCGCATGCAGGATGCTGCAACGAGCACAGGCGGGAGCGGCTAGGCGAGCGCGACGAAAAGATCGTCTTCGCGGCCCAAGGGGCCATGACCCTTACCGCGCGGCCCGGCGAGCAGGCTGAAGTACTCCTGGCCGACCACGAGCTGGCCGACGTTGTTGGACAGGGCGAAAAACGGCGCGGCCACCGCGACCTGCGTGGCGTGCGCGCCCATCGCGGCGAGCTTCGCTTCGAGGTAGGCCGTCACGTCTATCTCGGTGGTCACCTGCTCATCCGGCACACCAAATGGAAGATCATCCACGGAGCCAGGCAGGTCGAATCCGGTGTCCGCCGCGCGGAGCGCCTCGATCGAGGCAGCCAGAACACCCTTCGGAACCGTGTGCGCGTAGAACTTCGCCACCTGCCAGGGCGTGCCAGATGACCGCCCAAAAGCCCGCCACGCGACCCGGTGCGCCTGGATGTGATCAGGGTGGCCGTAGAAGCCGTTCTCGTCATAGGTGACGATGACCTGCGGGCGCACCTCCTGGATGACGCGGGTCAGCTCGGCGGCGGCCTCGTCCACGTCGGCCCGCCAGAAGCTGCCGGGAAGATCGTTCGCTGGCGTCCCCATCATCCCGGAATCACGCCACCTGCCCGGCCCGCCGAGGAAGCGGTGATCGGTCACACCAAGCGCGGCGCAGGCCGCGGCAAGCTCACCTATCCGGTGCTCGCCAAGACGGTCTTCCCGCTCCGCCAGCAGGTGATCAAGCTCGGCGGGTATGACCTCACCCATTTCGCCCAGCGTGCAGGTCACGAGGGCGACATGGGCGCGCTGCGCGGCGTACTTCGCCATGATCCCGCCCGTCGCGATCGACTCGTCATCCGGGTGAGCATGCACAAGCAGCACGCTTCGCGCGCTATCGGGTGGGCTCATGTCCGGGCAGCGTAGCGATCCTCTCAGGCCCGGTGCCCCGCGGGGCACCGGGCCTGAGAGGATCGGCACCATGACCGAGAGCTTTCCGCGCCAGTACGCGAGGACGCGCCGGTTCACGCTGGGGATACCGCGCTCGTTCACCATTTCCCCAGATGGCCGGCGCGTGGCGTTCCTGCGAACCAGGGGCGGCACCGATCCGGTGACCTGCCTGTGGGTGCTTGACACAGAGGCGGGAACGCAGCGAATGGTCGCCGACCCCCGCACGATCGGGTCTGCGGGCGATGACGACCTTTCACCTGAGGAGAAGGCGCGCAGAGAACGCGTCAGGGAGCAGGCCGCGGGCATCGTGAGCTACGCGTGCGACGATGACATGCGGATCGCCGTCTTCGCCCTGTCCGGCCACGTCTATGTGGCCGATCTGTCCGGGCAGCCCAGGGTGAGCGAGGTCTCGGTCGAAACACCTGCCCATGATCCGCGCCCCGACCCTGCAGGCTGGCGGATCGCCTATGTCAGCGGCGGCGCGTTGCGGACGGCGGGCTTGCCTGGCACGCCCGCCGCGGGAGATGACCGCGCCCTCGCCACGCCGGAGAGCGACCACGTCAGCTACGGGCTCGCCGAGTTTGCCGCGGCCGAGGAGATGGACCGGCTGCGCGGGTTCTGGTGGGCACCTGACGGCTCTGCCCTGCTGGTCGCCCGGGTCGACGAGACGGCGGTGCAGCGGTGGCACATTTGCGACCCGGCCAACCCGCAGCTTCCGCCGACCGAGATGGCCTACCCGGTCGCGGGAACCGCGAACGCCGACGTGTCACTGTTCCTGCTCGGCGTCGACGGCGCCCGCACGCAGGTCGGCTGGGATCGGGTCGCTCTGCCCTATCTGGTGACCGCGTGCTGGGCGGGCGCCGGCGCGGCCGACGGGCCGCTCATCGTCGTCCAGAACCGCAGCCAGCGTGAGATGCGGATCCTGCGCGTCGATCCGGCGAGTGGGCAGTGCCAGCTCGTGCATACCGCCACCGACGCCGCGTGGCTGGACATCGTGACCGGGGTCCCGGCCTGGACGGCGACCGGCGACCTGGTGTGGACCGCCGACGCGGATGGGGCGCGGCGGCTGATCGTCGCGCCGCCCGGCGAGCTCAACGGCGCCGCGCCGGTCACGCCGCCCGACCTCCAGGTGCGCGTGGTGCTCGACGTGGACTCCGACACCGTGCTTTTCGCCGCGTCCAGGGAACCGACCGAGGTAGAGCTGTGGACCTATGGCCCGGCTGGCCTGCGCCACATGGGGCTCGCGCCCGGTGTGCACACCGGGCGCCGTGCGGGCGGCACGACCGTGACGGCCTCGCGGTCGCTCGGCGACAGCCAGGCCAGGGTGACGGTGTTCCGCGATGGCCACGCGGGCCCGATTGCCACCGTCGAGTCGCTTGCCGAGCGGCCGAACCTCACCACGCCAAGGCCGGAGATCTTCGCGGCGGGACCGCGCCAGATCCGCGCCGCCGTTCTGTATCCGTCGTGGCATCAGCCGGGGTCGGCGAGGCTGCCGACCCTGCTCGCCCCCTACGGCGGCCCTCAGCACCAGGAGGTAACAGCGGCGGGCGGCGCTTATCTGGTGTCGCAGTGGCTCGCCGACCAGGGGTTTGCAGTCGTGATCGCGGACGGCCGCGGCACCCCGGGACGCGGGCCGCAGTGGGACCGCGCCGTGTGCGGCGATCTGGCGGGCCCGGTGCTCGAGGACCAGGTCGAGGCGCTGCACGCCGCCGCGCAGCGGTTCGCCGACCTGGACCTCAGCCGGGTCGGCATCCGAGGCTGGTCGTTTGGCGGGTACCTCGCGGCCCTCGCGGTGCTGCGGCGGCCGGACGTCTTTCACGCGGCGGTGGCCGGCGCCCCAGTGGTCGACTACCGGCTCTATGACACCCACTACACCGAGCGATACCTCGGCCACCCGGACGACAACAAGGAGGCCTACGACCGCTGCTCGCTTCTCGCCGACGCGCCCCGGCTCAGCCGTCCGCTGCTGCTCATCCACGGGCTGGCGGACGACAACGTGGTCGTGGCGAACACGCTGCGTTTTTCGTCTGCGCTGCTTGCCGCGGGGCGGCCGCACAGCGTGCTGCCGCTGTCGGGAAGCACGCACATGGCGGCGCAGGAAGAGGTGGCGGAGAACCTGCTGCTGCTGCAGGTCGACTTCCTGCGCCGCGCGCTCGGCCAACCCACGTAGCGAGCCCGCGCCGTGCAACGAGCCCGCGCAGCGGGCCTGTGTAGCGAGAGTCACACAGCAGAAACGTCACCCTGTGTCGCATGCTGATATGGACTGGAATAGGGTTCGTCAGCAGCGCGCGGGCCACTGCAGCAGCAATGGCGACCCGGACGCGCGGCTTGATCCACGCTGAGTAACGAAAGGCGTCCGGCAATGACGCAGGCGACCACGACGCCACAGAGGACCCGGGCACGCATCCTCGCCCCAACCCTGCGGGAAGACCCGTGGCGGCGTCAACCCGCGATCAACTTCACGGTGCTCACCGTGATCGTGATCTACCTAACCTGGGCCTCCCTCACCAACGGTGACTACTTCTGGAACCCCTACATCTCACCGTTGTATTCGCCGTGCCTGGTCACCACCTGCGTCCACGGCAGCGGGGTGAACTGGATCCCGTGGGTGTCCGGCCTCGCGCCGGCGGTGCTGATCATCGGCGTTCCGATGGGCTTCCGGCTGACCTGCTACTACTACAGGAAGGCGTACTACCGAGCGTTCTGGCGGGCGCCGACGGCCTGTGCCGTGCGCGAGCCACACGCGAGCTACACGGGCGAGACACGGCTCCCGCTGATTCTGCAGAACCTGCACCGGTACTTCTTCTGGATCGCGCTGATCTTCAATGTGATCCTGTCCTGGGACGCTGTGATCGCCTTCCGCAGCCACACCGGCGCATGGGGGCATGCCGGCCTCGGCACGCTCGTGCTTGTCATCAACGCGGTGCTGCTGTGGGTGTACTCGCTGTCCTGCCACGCCTGCAGGCACGCGATCGGGGGGCGGCTGCGGCACTTCTCCAAGCATCCAGTCAGATACTGGATGTGGACGCAGGTCTCCAAGCTGAACACGCGGCACATGGAAATAGCCTGGGTCTCGCTGGTCTGGGTGGCGTTCACCGACCTCTACATCCGGCTTGTCGCCAGTGGGACGATCTCCGACCTGCGGTTTTTCTGAGCGGAGTCGATTGATATGACCGAAACCGAGCGCTATTCCTACGACGTCGTGGTGATCGGCGCCGGTGGCTCAGGCCTTCGGGCCGCGATCGAGGCGCGGCTGCGGGGTTGCAAGACCGCCGTCATCTCCAAGTCGCTGCTCGGCAAGGCGCACACCGTGATGGCCGAGGGCGGCGCCTCGGCGGCGATGGGCAACGTGAACCCGCGCGACAACTGGCAGGTGCATTTCCGCGACACCATGCGGGGTGGCAAGTTCCTGAACAACTGGCGGATGGCCGAGCTTCACGCCAAGGAAGCTCCGGACCGCATCTGGGAACTCGAAGCCTGGGGCGCGCTGTTCGACCGCACCAAGGACGGAAAGATCAGCCAGCGGAATTTCGGCGGCCACGAATACGCGCGGCTCGCCCACGTGGGCGACCGGACCGGGCTTGAGATGATCCGGACGCTGCAGCAGAGGCTGGTCGGGCTGCAGCAGGAGGACGCCGTGGCCGATGGCGACCCCGACGCCAGGATCCGGGTCTTCGCCGAGACCACGATCACCCGGCTGATCAAGGACGGGGACCGCATCGCTGGCGCGTTTGGCTACGCACGGGACACCGGGCGGCCGGTCTTGTTCGAAGCACCGGCGGTCATCCTGGCTACCGGCGGCATCGGCAAGGTGTTCAAGTTCACCTCCAACTCGTGGGAGTACACCAGCGACGGGCACGCACTCGCGCTGCTGGCCGGCGCGACGCTGCTGAACATGGAGTTTGTGCAGTTCCACCCGACCCATATGGTCTGGCCGGTGTCGGTGCGTGGCCTGCTGGTCACCGAGTCGGTCCGCGGCGATGGCGGGGTGCTGCGCAACTCCGAGGGCCGCAGGTTCATGTTCGACTACGTGCCGGATGTGTTCCGCCGGCAGTACGCCGACACCGAGGAAGAGGCCGACCGCTGGTACGCCGATCCGGAAAACCACCGGCGGCCGCCCGAGCTGCTGCCGCGTGACGAGGTGGCGCGGGCGATCAACGCCGAGGTCAGGGCCGGGCGCGGCTCACCGCACGGCGGCGTGTTCCTCGACGTGTCGTCCCGGTTGCCCGCCGAGGAGATCCTGCGCAGGCTGCCGTCGATGTACCACCAGTTCAAAGAGCTCGCCGACGTGGACATCACCAAGGAGCCGATGGAGGTCGGCCCCGCGTGCCACTACGTGATGGGTGGCGTGGAGGTCGACCCTGACACCGCCGCGGCGCTGGTGCCTGGCCTGTTCGCGGTCGGCGAGGTGTCCGGCGGCATGCATGGCTCCAACCGGCTTGGCGGCAACTCCCTGTCAGACCTGGTCGTCTTCGGCCGCCGCGCAGGGCTCGGCGCCGCCGAGTACATAGACCAGCTCTCGTCGCGGCCTGTCGCCGACGACGCCGAGGTGGCAGCCGCCGCTGTCGAGGCCTTGGCGCCGCTGGAGCGCAGCGGCGGTGAAAACCCCTATGTGCTGCACAACGAGCTACAGCAGACCATGCATGAGCTCGTCGGCATCATCAGGCGAGCAAGCGAGGTCCAAAGTGCGCTCAGCCAACTGGAGAAGCTACGTGAACGCGCCGAAGCGGTGAGCGCGCCCGGCGGGCGCGCCTACAACCCCGGCTGGCACCTGGCCCTCGACCTGCGCAACATGCTGCTGATTTCGGAGTGCGTGGCGCGCGCGGCGCTCGAACGCGAGGAGAGCCGCGGCGGCCATACCCGCGACGACTTCCCACAGATGTCGCCGGAGTGGCGCAAGGTCAACCTGGTCTGCTCGCTGCGCGGCGACGCGGTGGCGCTCAGGCGCCAGCCGCTTGAGCCGATGCGGGCGGACCTGATGGCGCTCTTCGACCCCGAGGAGCTGAAGAAATACATGACCGAGCGGGAGCTTGCCGACCTCAGCGGCATGGCGCCCGCTGCCGTGGTCGAGGAGAAGCGGGAATGACGTACAAGGCGCAGTTGCAGGTCTGGCGCGGTGACGCGGGACAGGGTGAGCTGACCGACTATCAGGTTGAGGTCAATGAGGGCGAGGTGGTCCTGGACGTGCTGCACCGGCTGCAGGCCACGCAGGCGCCCGATCTCGCGGTCCGCTGGAACTGCAAGGCGGGAAAGTGCGGCTCCTGCTCGATGGAGATCAACGGCCGGCCGAAGCTCGCCTGCATGACCAGGATGAACACCTTCGCCGAGAGCGAGATCATCAAGGTCACCCCGATGCGCACCTTCCCGGTCATCCGCGACCTGGTTACCGATGTCTCGTTCAACTACGACAAGGCGCGCCAGATCCCGTCGTTCAGGCCCGATCCCAAGGTTGAGCCGGGCGAGTTCCGCATGGGCCAAGTGGATGTGCAGCGGTCGCAGGAGTTCCGCAAGTGCATTGAGTGTTTCTTGTGCCAGAACGTGTGCCATGTCATCCGCGATCACGAGGAGAATCAGGCCGCCTTCGCCGGCCCCCGCTTCCTCATGCGGATCGCCGAACTCGAGATGCACCCGCTCGACACCGAGGACCGCAGGGCCATCGCCCAGGATGCGTTCGGGCTCGGTTACTGCAACATCACCAAATGCTGCACCGAGGTGTGCCCGGAGAACATCAAGATCACCGATAACGCGCTGATCCCCATGAAGGAGCGCGTGGTGAGCCGCAAGTACGACCCGCTCGTCTGGCTCGGCGCCAAGATCCGCCGCCGGCAGCCGGATGACACACCAACGGTACCGGGAACGACCTAGATCCCTAACGGCTCACGCGGCCTGGCGCGGTCCTGACGTGCGGACTCCCGGTCCGAAGCGGGCCGCCGCTTCGCGCCGGCCCGCTTCGCGCCGGCCTTGCGGCCTTGCGGCGTTGCGGGTCACACCGGCACGAAAATCCTGCCCACGCCGCAGGGCTCGACACCATCACCGATTGGCTAAACGCGCCAAGCGGCGACGCGGTGCGGCAGCCGTTTGGCATGATTGCCGCGTCTAGAGTCTGTCCGTGTAACCCGGCCCGGTCAGGGGAGTGAGCAGCCGGACCGGGTTTCGACTGGCTCCTGACGTGCGGGGGCACGCCGTCGAAGCGAAAGGCCGCTATGTCGAACCTGACCTACCTGGAAGCATCGATCATCGGCCTGCTGCAGGGCGTGACCGAGCTTTTTCCCGTCTCCAGCCTTGGTCATAGCGTGCTGCTTCCAGCGATTATCGGCGGCCAGTGGGCTCGCGACCTGGACGTGTCCGCCAAGGAGTCGCCTTACCTGGCCTTCATCGTGGGACTGCACGTGGCGACGGCGCTCGCGCTGGTGATCTACTTCTGGCGCGAGTGGATCCGGATCATCGGCGGATTTCTTACCTCGATCCGCGACCGCCGGATCGTCACAGCGGACCAGCGGCTGGCTTGGCTGATCATCCTGGCCACCATCCCGGTCGGTGTCGCAGGCCTGCTGCTTGAGCATGCATTCCGTGTCTTGCTCGGAAAGCCCATTCCCGCTTCGCTGTTCCTGACCGCCAACGGCGTGATCCTGTTCGCCGGCGAACGGCTGCGCCGCAAGGCGTCGCGCAGCGCCGACGAGGAGGTCGCGGCGGAGGTCGAGGCGATGGCGACGGCCGGCCGGGGGCGGCACGCCACCGGGCACCGCGCGCTGCGCCAGCACGAGACGGCGCTGGACCTCGCCTCGGATCGTCGGCTCGCGGGCGTCGGCTACGTCCAGGCCGTGATCATCGGTTCCGCGCAGATCCTGGCCCTGCTCGCCGGTATCAGCCGGTCAGGTGTGACCATGGTGGCCGGGCTCTTCCGCGGCCTGTCCCATGAAGACGCGGCGAGGTTCGCGTTCCTGCTTGCGACCCCGGTCATCCTCGCCGCGGGAGCGCTCAAGATCCCTGATCTCACCGGCAGTCTCGGCAAGGATATTCATGGCCAGATCCTGCTTGGCAGCGTGCTGTCGGGTGTGGGCGCGTACCTTTCTGTCCGCTTCCTCACCCGCTACTTCCAGACCCGGACGCTCACCCCGTTCGCGATCTACTGCCTACTCGCCGGCCTCTTCAGCTTCGTCTACCTGACCGTTAGGTGATCATTTCACCCCGCCGTGCGCCCTGACCTGCGACTTTTATTCCGCAATTACTTAGCGCCATCTATTGCATCGCAGAGTAATCAGAGGCAAGCTACCGCTGGCGGTCACATTTGATCTCGCACGCCACGCGGTCCCGGCCGCGGTCCCGGTCTCGATTGCGGTCCCGGCCGCGGTCCCGGCCGCCGCGCGGCCGCGGTCGCGGTCGCGCGGCGGCCAAGTCGCGATGGCGCCGGGGGGACTGGGCCGCCACGGCTTTTAGTCATCCCAGGGAAGGGACGTTCATGCGACGAGTCGCAACACGCCGCCGCACGCTCGCAGCCGTGGTAGCCGCAGGCGCGCTCGCGGCCACGGGCCTGGCCGCGGCTGGTTCGGCACAGGCGGCGACCAACCGTACGCCGCTGCCGGGCACCAAGCCCATCTGGGCCACCTCGGCTCACCAGGTGAGCACGCCTTTCGTCATGCGCGGCGGCGTCAACGCCCGCGTCTACCTCGCGGGCCGCGATCCAGCCGGGCTCGCCGCATACGCTGCGTCGGTCTCGAATCCGAAGAGCGCCTACTACCGGCACTATCTGACCCCAGCTCAGGCGCAGCAGCGGTACGGGTCGACGCCTGCCGCGATCGCCGCCGTGCGGCGGTGGCTCACCTCCGCGGGCCTGAAGGTTACCGCGCAAACACAGCACTACCTCGCGGTCTCCGGTTCGCTCGCGGCGGCGCGCAAGGCATTCGGCGTGCGGTTCGGCAGCTACCGTACACCGACCGGCCAGGTCGCGCGCGCGCCGCAGCAGAACGCGAGCGTGCCAGCCGCGCTCGCCCACTCGGTCCTCACCGTGACCGGTCTGGACACCGAACGGACAACGATGGCACCGCGTGATGGGCTGCCGCCACCAGGGCCGAACTTCTACACGGCCGGGCCGTGCTCGCAGTACTGGGCGCAAAAGGTCGCCACAACGCTGCCCACCGCCTATGGCAAGCGCCAGCCGTACGTGGTGTGCGGTTACCTGCCGCGCCAGTACCGCGGCGCGTACGGCGTGACAGGGTCCGGGCTGACCGGGCAAGGCCAGACGATCGCCATCGTGGACGCATACGCCTCGCCGACCATGCTGGCCGACGCCAACACCTACGCGCGCAGGGTTGGCGACGCTGCATTCCGGCCGGGCCAGTACCAGGAGTTCTTGCCTTCATCGTTCGACCTCGTCGACGAATGCGGCGCTGCGGACTGGTACGGCGAGGAGTCGCTCGACGTTGAGGTCGCGCACGGCATGGCGCCGGATGCCAACCTCGTGTACGTGGGCGCGGCGGACTGCACCGATCAGGGTCTGCTCGACGCGCTGATCACAATCGTGGACCACCATCTCGCCGATGTGGTGAGCAACTCCTGGGGCGAGACGGAGGACCAGACCACACCCGTCTCCATGGCCGCCTACAACTTGATCTTCGTGCTGGGCGCGATCGAGGGAATCGGGTTCAACTTCTCTTCGGGCGACTGCGGCTATGAGGATCCGGCCAACGCGTGCGGATCGGGGCGCGACGGCTCGGACAAGGTTCAGGTTGACTGGCCGACGTCGTCTCCGTGGGTCACCTCCGTCGGCGGCACAAGCCTCGCCGTCAGCCCATTCAACTCCTATGAGTTTGAGACAGGATGGGGCGTCTACCGCGTGGGCCTGTCCGGCGCGTCCTGGCTGCCGGCGCCGCCAGGCACGTACCCGGCGAGCTACAGTTCCGGCGCGGGCGGCGGCACGAGCACCATCTTCAGCCAGCCCTTCTACCAGGACGGCGTCGTGCCGGATTCGCTGTCCAAGCGGCTGCCGGACGGAACCGTGAGCGCCACCCCGATGCGCGAAGTGCCGGACATCGCGGCCGACGCCGATCCGAACACCGGCTTCCGCTATGGCGAGACCGTGCTGCTGAAGGACGGGACGTATGGGTTCGCGTTGAGCCGCGTGGGCGGCACCAGCCTCGCCTCACCGCTCGCCGCAGGGGTCCTCGCGGACATTATGCAAGGGGTGCACGGCAGCCTTGGTTTCGCCAACCCGCTGCTGTACCTGCTTTCTGGCAGCCCGGCGTTCCGCGACGTCACCGATACCCCGCTTGGTCCCGGCGTGCGGGTCGCCGTTGCACGCAACGACTACAGCGATCCGAGCACCGCGACCGGCCCGCTCGTTCAGTCGCTGCGCACAACCGGCCTCGACGGCGGCGACACTGCTCTGCTGAGCGCGACCAGCGGTTACGACGACGTGACCGGCCTCGGCTCGCTCTCGCTCGGTCTCTTCCGCGCGTTCCTGCACGTCCCGGTCCAGTGATCACTCCTGCGGGCCCGCCCGATCACCCCGGCACGTGCCGGCCCGCCCGATCACCCCGGCACGTGCCGGCCCGCCCGATCACCCCGGCACGTGCCGGCCCGGTGATCACTGCGTTTGCCCGACGGATCTTGGCGGGTAGCTCTCGTCGATCGCACGGTTGAGCAGCGGCACCCCCGCTGCGCCGGCTTTGTACTCCAGAGCGTTGTTCCGGCCCCTGAAATACCGGCCAGTAACGACATCCTGGAATACAAAGCCGCGACCGCTTGCCCACGACGTGGGTGTTGTGACGGCTGAGGCGGGTGTTGTGACGGCTGACGTGGGCACGGTGACGTATAGCGACGTATAGGTGACTCCGGTCACGGGTGTGGTGACGGTCGATGACGGGCGCGGTGACGGCCGACGCCGGGTGTTGTGACGGCGAGCCTGTGGTCCGGGGGGTCGCTCGCCGCGCTGGCGCAGGAGTCGTTTAGGTCAGGCTGGGCTGCCCGTGTGAGCCCGACCGCCACCTCCCTGGGCCGGGCGGGCCGACCGGGCCGGGCCGCCACCTCCCTGGGCCGGGCGGGCCGACCGGGCCCGGCCGCCGCCTCCCTGGGCCGGGCGGGCCGTGCCGCTGGCTCGGGCGGCGCGGGCGCGGGTCCGCTCCCGATCCCTCGCGTCAAGGACCATCTTGCGTAGCCGGATGCCCGACGGCGTGACCTCCACGCATTCGTCGTCGGCACAGAACTCAAGCGCCTGCTCCAGGCTGAGCAACCGGGGCGGCACGAGGCGTTCCAACTCCTCCCCCGTCGACTGGCGCACATTGGAGAGCTTCCGCTCGCGGCATATGTTCACATCCATATCGCCGGGGCGTGAATTCTCTCCGACGATCATGCCCTCGTATACCTCGGTGCCCGGCGAAACGAACAGCGAGCCGCGCTCCTGCAACCCGAACATCGCGTACGGTGTCGCAGCGCCCATCCGATCGGCCACTAGCGAGCCGGACGGCCGGGTGCGCAGGGTCCCGAACCAGGGCTGGTAGCCGTCAAATACGTGGTGCGCCACGCCGGTGCCCCGGGTCGCGGTGAGGAACTCGGTACGAAAGCCGATCAGCCCGCGGGCGGGGACCACATACTCCAGCCGCACCCAGCCGGTGCCATGGTTGGTCATGGCATCCAGGTGGCCCTTGCGCGTGGCGAGCAGCTGGGTGACCGCGCCGAAGAACTCCTCGGCGACGTCAATGGCGAGCCGTTCCACGGGCTCGTGCACCGCCCCGCTGATCTCCCGCGTCACGACCTGCGGCCGTCCCACCGTGAGCTCGTAGCCCTCCCTGCGCATGGTTTCCACAAGCACCGCGAGCGCAAGCTCGCCGCGGCCCTGCACCTCCCAGGTGTCCGGTCGCGGCGTGGGGAACACGCGCATGGAGACGTTGCCGACGAGTTCGCGTTCGAGCCGGGCGGAAACCAGCCGTGCGGTGATCTTAGTGCCCTTCTGCCTGCCCGCCATAGGCGACGTGTTAACCCCGATGGTCATGGAGATGGCCGGCTCGTCCACGATGATCAACGGCAGCGGGCGTGGGTCATCCGGATCGGCCAGGGTCTCACCGATCATGATGTCGGGGATCCCCGCGACCGCGATGATGTCGCCTGGCCCCGCAGACTCGGCGGGGACGCGGTCAAGCGCAGCCGTTAGGAAGAGTTCACTGATCTTCACTCGTTGCAGCGAGCCGTCACGGCGGCACAGCGCGACCTGCTGGCCGCGCGAGATCGTCCCCGAACTCACCCGGCAAAGCGCGATCCGGCCGAGGTAGGACGAGGCGTCGGTGTTAGTGACCTGCGCGCGCAGCGGCGCGGCCGGATCATAGCGTGGCGGCGGGATCGACTGCGCGATCACGGAGAACAGCGGCGCGAGATCCGGCGAGTCCGGCAGCGTCCCGTCGCCCGGCCGGGAAACCGACGCGCGGCCCGCACGTGCGCACGCGTACACGATCGGAAACTCGATCTGCTCCTCGGTCGCGTCCAGGTCAAGGAACAGCTCATAGCAGGCGTCCACCACCTCGGCGATTCTCGCGTCGGCGCGGTCCACCTTGTTGATCACCAGGATCACGGGCAGTCGCGCCTGCAGCGTCTTATGCAGCACAAACCGGGTTTGTGGTAGCGGTCCCTCGCTGGCGTCAACCAGCAGCAAGACGCCGTCCGCCATGGCGAGCCCGCGCTCGACCTCGCCGCCGAAGTCGGCGTGACCGGGCGTGTCGATGATATTGATGGTCAGCCCGTCGCGGTGGACAGCAGTGTTCTTGGCCAGGATTGTGATCCCCTTTTCCCGCTCCAGGTCACCCGAGTCGAGCACCCGTTCGGCGACCTGCGCGTTCGCGCGGAACGCCCCGGACTGCCAGAGCATCGCGTCCACCAGCGTGGTCTTGCCGTGGTCCACGTGCGCGACGATCGCGATGTTTCGCAGGTCGTCACGGGTAGCACCGGCAGTGGACGGCACAGCGGGCGTGGAAGGTGACGCGGGCATGGTGAATGGGCTCCGATGGAGATCGTGGGGCTTGCCGCCGAATCACGCGGCCTGTCCAGTCTATTCACACCCCTATCCCGAACGGCTGCCGCTGCCCGCCCCGCCCACGGACGCCCCTCAAGCACGCGGCGGCCCACCCGCTCCCGCATCCCGTTGCCCGCTCTCCGCTGCCGCGCCCGCACCGCTCCTTCGACCCCGTCTCGGCATCCCAAATCCCAACCCCCAACCCCCAACCCCCAACCCCCAACCCCCAAGCCAGTAATAGAACATATATTCGTAAACGTGCTAGTCTAGGCCTATGACTGTACGGCTGCCCGCAGGATGGCCGACCGGGGTTCACCCGCCTGGTTCGGAGCGGTTTGAGGAGACGGCGGTGGCCTGGCTGTTCGATGTCGTGCCGCCGGACTACCGGCTGTATGGCGTCTTGCGACGGTACCCACTCGCGCTGGCGCAGATGGCCCGGCATCACGTTCGGGCATGCGCGGAGGCGGCGCAGCAGGGATACCGCACGGTGCGGACAGACCTTGGCGCGGCGCTGCCGCCGCATGCCTGCAGCGCGGTGCTGGTGGCCTACCGCCGTGAGGGCAGGCGGCTCGCCGCCACCAGCCGCGCAGTCGACGTTATCGAAGAGGCGCTGCGGTCACAGAGCCCACCGAGCTAGGCGCCCGCGCCGTGGCGACCAGAGGCGTCAGAGCACTCGCATAACGATCAGAGCCATATCGTCGGCTGGCGGCTCCGGCGCGAAGCCGCGGACCGCGCGCATGATCCTGGCCGCCACTCCACCCGCATTCAGGCCGCCGCAGGTGGCGAACACCTGGCGCAGTCCGTCGTCATCGTCGAACAGCCGCCCGGCGTGACGCCGCTCTGTCAGCCCGTCGGTCACGCACAGCAATACGTCCCCCGAGTAGAGCCTGAGGCTCTTGGCGCGAAAGCTGACCTGGTCCAAGACCCCGAGCAACGGCTGCGAGCTGACCGCGAGCTCCGGCTTTTCCCCTGCTCGCATAAGCAAAGGCGGCGGATGACCGGCACAGACAAGCGACACACGCACCGCTGGCGCCCGCCCAGGGGCCGACCGCGCCGCGCCGCTTCGCGCGCCGCCCGCGCCGCGTGGCACGCTGCCCGTCCCCCTTTGCCGACCGACCGCGCCGCTGGTTATCTCACCGTGCACGAGTGTGAGGAAGCGGGCGCGCGGCCCTTCATCCAGAATCAGCCGGTTCAGCCGGTCAAGCACCGCGGCGATCCCGCGACCCTCGCGCGCAAGGATGCGCATTGTGTACCTGGCGAGACCCGTCACAGCCGCGGCCTGCGGGCCAGTTCCGCACACGTCACCTATGGAGAATCGCCAGCGGCCATCCGCCACGGTGAAAAGATCGTAGAAGTCGCCGCCCACCTCGTTTCCCTCACCGGCCGCTGTGTACTCGACCGCGAGATCCACGCCCCGGACCTTCGGCACCTCGGGTGGCAGCAGGCTACGCTGCAGGGCTTGGCTTGTCTGCAGTTGCTGCGAGTACAGCCGTGCATTGTCCAGAGCGAGGGCCGCACGGCGGCCGAGGTCCTCCACCATCTCGATGGCCTCGCGAGGGAACCGGTCGCCTGCTGGTCGGCCAATCACAAACGCGCCAAGGGCGCGGCCGCGCGCCACGAGCGGGCAGCACCAAACCGCATCGGCAGCGAAGTCGACGTTCTCCCACGGCGCTATCTGAGCCCGGGGCAATGACCATTGGCGAGCCCCTCCGCTGGGCGGCACCTCTGGTGGCGGCATGCGCGCAAGCAGGGCGGTGAGTGCATCGCAGTACGTCTCGTCGCAATGCCACACGTAGGCCGGAGTTGGCGGACCCCCGTCATCGGCCAGATAGACAGCGCACCAGGAGGCAAGCCGCGGCACCACAAGCTGCGCGGCGAGCGCGATCGTCTTGTGCTGATCGAGTGTGCCGGCCAGCAGGTCACTCGCTTCGGCAAGGAAGCTGATCCGCCCGCGCCTGGTCCGCTCAAGCTCGGTGAGCCGGGCTCGCTCCAGCGACAGCGCAACCCGGTCCGCAAGTCTTTGCAAGCGGTCGATGTCGGCGCTGCTGAAGCTGTTCCGCTCGGCGGCCGCCGCAGCGAGCATGCCTGTGACTCGCCCCTCGGCAAGAAACGGCACCGTGACCATGGCACCCTCGGGCAGAGGAGTCGCTGCGGGCTCAGCCAAGAACTGACCCATCTCGTTGTAAACGGCGGGCAACCGACTCGACGGGTCGGCGTGTGGCACTTGCGCAACCTGTGCGATAGGCCCGGCGAACCTGGCTAGCAGTTCCGGCGCAGCAATCCCCGCGCCCGCCCGCATCCGCAGCTCCCCGTCCTCGTCGGCCACGAGCGCGTAGACGGCGTCGGCCCCCGCAACGTCGCGCGCCATCTCCACTGTGTGCCGGAGGAGCTCGTCATAGCTGAGCCTGCCGATGCCCGCGATCACCTCGTCGTCGCTGGCCATGGGAACGGCGCCATCGGCGCCAGGGTCGGCAGGCGGTGCCGCGTACCACGGCACCTCGCCCGGTCCTGACGCGATTTGTGCCTCGGATGTGTGTGCTTGGCCTCGCGATGTGTGCGCCTGGACTTCCGATGCACGTGGCGGGGCTTCGGGTGTGTATGTTTCGAGTTCCGATATACGTGTCTGGACTTCGGATGTGTGTGTCTGGGCTTCAGATGTTGGTGTCTGGGCTTCAGACGTATGTGCTTCGCATATTGATACCTCGCGTGTTCCGTCTTCGGGTGTTTGGGCTTCGCGTGTTCCGACCCTTGGTGCCGCGTTGCTTTCTGCTGCCTTCTCCTTCAGTGCCATGCGGAACCAGACCGCCTTCGCGGTCCGGGCGTAGCTCACCCCCCATGACGACGCCAATGCGGCAGGAAGCAGGAGCCCGCGGCCGTTCGTGCGCTCGGCATCGTCTCCGGCCGCGAACACATCGCGGATCGTCCGGGCGGGATGGCGGTCCCGCACCGCCACCTCCACCTCACCGCCGTCCAGCCTGCAGCTCACTTGCAGGCGAGTGCCTGCGTGCACGATGGCATTGGTGACAAGCTCGCTAGTGAGCAGTACGACATCGTCAACCAGCCGACTCGAGCGGTCCGCCACATGCCACGAATGCAGCGTCTCTCGGACGAAACGGCGCGCCGCGGCGGCGGCGGCGGGCTCAGGCTCGTATGCCGCGCTCGCGGCAAGATCGCTGTGCCCTTTCACAAGGCCTCTTGGTGTCATTCCGTAATGTCCGATACCGTCAGCGTGACAGACTCGTGACGGTGATACATCCTAGGGAATCGGGCCTGGTTTCGTGAGCCGGCTGAAAAGCCGGCCCTTGAAAGCCAAGGAATCCTGGCCAAACAGCAACGAAATGCGCGGACAATGAGCAGACGCACCGCAACGCACCCCCGTGGGACGGCCGCTGACCAGGCGCCCGCGACAACGACCGTCCAGGCCAGCGCGGACCACTTGCGCGACGGCCGCGACGACGGCCCGGACCAGGCCAACGCCGAAGACACGCGCGACCGCCTCGACGACGGCCCAGGCCAGGCCAGCCACCACGTCGGCTCCCATGCGAGCCGCGAGGGCAGCCGGGCAGCAGGCGAGACCGCACGTTACACCGACTCCGACCTGGAACCCGTGCGGGCCGCGCTCATCGCGCTCTCCGACGGCGATTTCCGGCCTCGCAGGCTGCCGATGCCGAGCCTCGCCAGCGGCGTCGGCGCGCTCGCCGAGATCACCGCCCTCGTCGACGAGGTCGCGGCACAGCTTGCGCTGCACGCGTCGGAGGTCACGCAGATGGCGCTGCAGGTGCGTGACATCGCACGGGTGGCGACCGCGGTCGCGACGGGTGACCTGTCACAGAAGATCACCGTCGACGCCCAGGGCGAGATGCTCCAGCTGAAGCAGACCGTAAACACGATGGTCGACCAGCTTTCCGCGTTCGCGGACGAGGTGACCCGGGTCGCACGCGAGGTCGGAACCGAAGGCAACCTCGGTGGCCAGGCCCACGTCCGTGGCGCTTCCGGGGTGTGGAAGGACCTCACAGACTCGGTCAACGGCATGGCCTCCAACCTTACCGTTCAGGTCCGTGGCATTGCCCAGGTCGCCACCGCGGTGGCCAAGGGAGACTTGTCGCAAAAGATCACGGTTGACGCCCAAGGGGAGATTCTTCAGCTCAAGGACACCATCAACACGATGGTCGACCAGCTATCCGCCTTCGCGGACGAAGTCACCAGAATGGCCCGCGAGGTCGGCACCGAGGGCCGCCTCGGCGGCCAAGCCCACGTCCGCGGCGTCTCCGGCACCTGGAAGGACCTCACCGACAACGTCAACTTCATGGCCAACAACCTGACCAACCAAGTCCGCAACATCGCCCAGGTCACCACCGCCGTGGCCAACGGCGACCTGAGCAAGAAGATCACCGTCGACGCCCAAGGCGAGATCCTCCAGCTCAAGGACACCATCAACACGATGGTCGACCAGCTATCCGCGTTCGCGGACGAGGTCACCAGAATGGCCCGCGAGGTCGGCACCGAGGGCCGCCTCGGCGGCCAAGCCCACGTACGCGGCGCTTCTGGGGTGTGGCGGGACCTCACCGACAACGTCAACTTCATGGCGAGCAACCTGACCAACCAGGTCCGTGGGATCGCCCAGGTGGCCACCGCGGTCGCCAACGGCGACCTGAGCAAGAAGATCACGGTCGACGCGCGCGGCGAGATCCTTGAGCTGAAAACGACGATCAACACGATGGTCGACCAGCTATCCGCCTTCGCCGACGAGGTCACCAGGGTCGCGAGCGAGGTCGGCAGCGAAGGCCGCCTCGGCGGCCAGGCTCACGTCCGCGGGATCTCCGGCACGTGGAAGGGCCTCACAGAAAGCGTGAACGAACTCGCCGGCAACCTGACCACTCAGGTGCGCGCGATCGCCGCGGTCGCGAGCGCCGTGGCCGAGGGTGACCTCACCCAGTCAATCCGGGTCGACGCGCGAGGGGAGGTCGCCGAACTCAAGGACAACATCAACCTGATGGTGGCCAACCTCCGTGAAACGACGATGACAAACAAGGAGCAGGACTGGCTCAAGACCAATCTGGCCCGGATCGCCGGCCTCATGCAGGGTCACCGTGACTTGCTCGACGTCGCGGAACTGATCATGAGTGAGCTGACTCCATTGACATCGGCCCAGTTCGGTGCGTTCTACCTTGCTGACCACCCGCCCGGTGCGGAGGAGACCGGGCATCAGCCAACGCTCAAACGGATCGCCGCGTACGGGTTTCGCACGAAGGACAGCGCAGAGATCCTTTTCGGCCAAGGGCTCGTCGGCCAGGCGGCAGTCGAGCACAAGCCGATCCTTGTCAACGACGTGCCGAAGGGCTACATCACCGTCGGCTCAGGTCTCGGTGAAGCCGTGCCCGCCAACATCGTGGTGCTGCCCATCCTGTTTGAAGACCACGTGCTCGGCGTGCTCGAACTCGCCTCGCTGCACCCGTTCAGCGACACACACATGGCCTTCTTCGATCAGTTCGTCGGCACCATCGGTGTGACGATCAACACGATCATGGCCAACTCGCGCACCGAGGCGCTGCTCACTCAATCTCAGCGGCTCACCCAGGAACTGCAGGAACGCTCCGACGAGCTGCAGCGGCAGCAGGCGGAGCTGAGGAGATCGAACGCAGAGCTTGAGGACAAGGCAGCCCTGCTCGCCAAGCAGAACCGTGCGATCGAGGTGCAGAACTTCCAGATTGAGCAAGCCCGCCGAGCACTCGAGGAACGTGCGCAGCAACTTGCGCTCTCGTCCAGGTACAAGTCGGAGTTCCTGGCCAACATGTCGCACGAGCTGCGGACACCGCTGAACAGCCTGCTCGTGCTCGCCAAGCTGCTTTCTGAAAACCCGGATGGCAATCTGACAGGCAAGCAGGTGGACTTCGCCGCGACGATCCATGAAGCGGGTAGCGACCTGCTGCAACTGATCAACGACATCCTGGACCTGTCGAAGGTCGAGGCGGGCAAGATGGACGTGCATCCACAGGTGCTCACCATGGCAACGCTGGTCGAGTACGTGGAAGCCGTCTTCCGGCCGGTGGCTGTCGACAAGGGCCTCGGTTTCGGAGTTGAGGTCTCGCCCGATGTCCCTGAGCAGCTGTTCACCGACGAGCAACGGCTGCAGCAGGTGTTGCGCAATCTGCTGTCGAACGCAGTGAAGTTCACCTCGGCGGGTGACGTCAGGCTGCGGATATCTCGTGCCCGCAACGTCCAGTTCACCGGCACGCTTGCCGCTGAGCCAGACGTCGTCGCGTTCGCGGTTTCCGACACCGGGGTCGGAATTGCCGACGACAAGCTCCGCGTGATCTTCGATGCGTTCCAGCAGGCTGATGGAACGACGAGCCGCCGTTACGGAGGCACTGGCCTTGGCCTTTCGATCAGCCGCGACATCGCGCGGCTGCTTGGCGGCGAGGTCCGCGCGAGAAGCCGGGTTGGCCACGGCAGCACGTTCACCATGTTCCTTCCGGTCCGCTATGTCCAACCCCAGCCCGCGACGGCCACGCGGCGCGCGCCAGCCGAGGCGACCCCGCCCACCGGTTTTCCGGCGATCTCAGCCAGCAGCCTAGAAACCCGCCCGGCGCAGCTCAGCGAAGAGAGCCGCCTTGCGCCGCCCAGCCAAGAGAACCGCCTAGCGCACCCCAGCGAATCGGGCCGCCTGGCGCAGCCCAGCCAGGTGCCGCCTCAGCGCCGCGGTCGCGGGCCAGCGCTTGCGGCAACGCCCGATCCGCATGATCCACTCAACGGCGCCAAGATCCTGATCATTGACGATGACGTACGCAATGTTTTCGCTCTCACCAGTGTGTTTGAACGGTGTGGCGCCCAGGTGCTCTATGCGGAAAACGGCCGGGAGGGCGTTGATGTGCTCGAGCGAGCCGACGATGTCGTGCTCGTGCTCATGGATGTGATGATGCCTGAGCTCGATGGGTACGCGACGACTGAGGCGATCCGCCGCATGCCGCAGTTCGCAGATCTGCCGATCATCGCGCTCACCGCGAAGGCGATGAAGGGCGACAGGGAGAAGAGCATCGCCGCGGGCGCATCTGACTACATCCCCAAGCCCGTCGATGTCGAGCATTTGCTGCGTGTCATGCGGCAGTGGCTGGACCGCGTGGCTGCTCGGCAGCCGATTAGGTAGCAATGTGCTGTCAATCATGCACAGCTAGTTGCAAGTCAGCTAGTGTCAAAGCCTGAATGCTTCGCCGCCTGAACAACGGGGAGAACGCGGAGAACGGGAAAGGGAGCACGTGAGGTGGCCGACAAGGCGAAGATCCTATTGGTCGACGACCGTGCGGAGAACCTTGTCGCGCTGGAGGCAATCCTCAGCTCACTTGATCATGCGCTGGTGTCCGTCGGGTCCGGTGAGGAAGCGCTCAAGGCGTTGCTCACCGACGATTTCGCGGTCATCCTGCTCGATGTCGTTATGCCGGGCATGGATGGGTTCGAGACTGCGGGCCACATCAAACGGCGTGCGAAGACGCGCGATATCCCGATCATCTTTCTCACCGCGGTGGGTGCGGACTCGGATCACGCGTTCCGCGGCTACGCGGCCGGCGCAGTCGACTACATCTCCAAGCCGTTCGATCCGTGGGTGCTGCGCGCGAAGGTTTCCGTGTTCGTCGAACTGTACGCCAAGAACAGGCAACTGCAGGCGCAGGCGGAGCTGCTCCGCGCGCAGCTGGAGGGCCCGGTTGGTGGCGCGGAATCTGTGATGGCTGAGCTGTCCGGTCGGCTCGCCGCCGTGGAGGATCAGGTCGCCGTCCTCGCGGGCCAGGCGAACCTGGCCATGGACAACGTCTTGGCGGACTCGGTGTCACGGCTCGAGCAGCGGATAGGGCGGCTTCGGGACGCGTTTGACGCGCTGCGCGCTGACCGCTGACGAACGGATCGGGCGGCTTCGCCACGCGCCCGACGCGCTGACCGCTGACGTACGGGTCGGGCGGCTTCGCCACACCCCGACGCGCTGATCGCTGACCGCTGACGAGCGGATCAAGCCGCGGCGCAGCCCCCGGATCTGCCCGAAGCACGCTTCGGTTACCTCGGCGACTCAAGCACACGCAGGGCGAGCATGGTCATATCGTCGCGGAGGTTGTTCACACTGTGTTCGAGTACGAGTGCCTGCATCGCTGAGACAACCTCATGGGCCGACTGCCCGGCCAAGGCGGCGAGTTCATCGGCCAGCCTGCTCTCGAAATAGGCGTTCGCCGGGCTTCGCGCCTCGGTGACGCCGTCAGTGAAGAAGACGAGCATGTCTCCGGGTTCGAGGTCCATATGCGTTGTGACCAACTCACAGTCCGCGAACAGGCCGAGCGGCATTCCGCCACCATGCAGCATCCGCACGCGCCCGTCCGGCCGGACGAGCGCCGGACCGGGATGACCCGCGGAGGCCACGGTCGCATGCAAGACAGCGCCCTCCCAGCGCAGGTCGGCAGCTATAGCCGTGACGAAACGGTCACTACTTGGCTGCGCCTGGAGCACATCATTGACCATGCCCAGAACCACGGCGGGGTCTTTGTTCCAATGCGCGAGGACCCGCGCGGCGTGACGTGCCATCGCCGTGACCGCGGCCGCCTCCTCGCCCTTTCCCTGGACGTCACCGATGACCAGACCCCAGCCGTCAGGGCTGTCGTAAACATCGTAGAAGTCGCCGCCCACATACAAGCCCTCCGTCGCAGCGACGTAGACACCGGCGATATCCATGCCAGAGACTGGCGGAATCTCCCGTGGCAGCAGACTTGCCTGCAGCGCTTCGGCCACCTCGGAGCGGCGCACGAACATCCGGTCCACCCGGATCGCGAGGGCCACCTTCTCACCTAGCTCCTCGACCAGCCCGAGATCGGCCACCGCCAGCGGCTGCGCGTCGGCCTGCCGGATGAGGGTGAGCACGCCGTAACTGCGCTGGCCGTCTGAGAGCGGCACGCACAGCGCGGAGGTCGCACCAAGCAGCGAAAGCACCGGCACACCTGACTGCGTGCTGCCCAGCACCGTGACGTCCTCGGCGTGGGTGAGCAAACGCGAACTACCCGACTCCTGCACGTCGCACGGCAGGGTGCCAGGCATCGGGTCGACTTCGCCGATGGCCGCGGTCAACACGGCAGTGCGCTCGCTCGGGGGCCCTACCACGAGCTGGCGGCGCAACTCCTCGTCGCTCAGGATGTCGACCACCACCCACGCCTTGAGCTCGGCAGACAGCAGCAGCGCGCAGCGGTGCAGGGTCACAGACTCGCTGAAAGTCGCGTTCTCCAGGAGCAGCCGGGTCGCTGCAGTCATGAGATCCAGGCGCTGGGTCGCTCCGGCGACGGCCCGGTCCGCGGACTTGGCGCGGCTGCTGCGGCCGCTGTTCGATCCGCGCCATGTGGGCACAGGCGCCGGCGCGCCACTGGACGCACCACCAGATCCGGCGACCGCGACGATCAGCGGCTCGGGCTCGCCCGTTAGCTCCACCAGGTCGAATATCATTTCGGTCGCGACCTTGCCGCCTACGCCGGCCAGCTGGCAGCGGACCCGGCGCGGTTTGCGCGTCCGGACCACGGCGTTGAGCTGGCTTTTCATCGCCGCTCTTCCGGAAAGGTCGACGAACGCGGTCAGGGGTTTCCCGGTGGTGTATCCGGCGGGCACGCCGAGCAGCGCACCGGCCTGGCGGTTGGCTCTGCGTACGCTGCCATCGGTGTCGAGCAGGAAGATCGGCGTCGGCGCGCCCTCGAACACCGCCCGCAGCAGACGACGCTCCGCATTGGCGGTCCCTGGTCGCCTTGCGTCATCCGGCACAGCGGAAATGCGTGCGCGCAGCTTTACCAGCATGTCAAGGCCGAGCTCCAGCTCGATAAGAGTGGCGTCGAGGATCGGCCGCAGGGCGGCGTCGGGGATCCGGGCCGCCTGACGAAGATCGCTGACTCGTGCCTCAAGCTCATCGAGTTCGACCTCCAGCTCAGCAGGGTCGGATGGCTGAGACATGTGGGTCCAATCTGCGTTACGCGCCTTGGTAGCGCAATGTAGGTGAACGCGAGCGGCCTGTGCATGGTGACCACGAAATCGGTGGGCCGCCCGGCAGCAAGTTTATTGCGCCGACGGTGATCCCTGCGGCTTCAATGTGGAGAGCCTCATCATGCGTTTGGCGGCGCGGCGCTGATGTCCATGAGCGCTGAGGCACCGTCCTGCGCGCGCTCCAGCGTCAGGTCCCCAAGCGACAGCATGCCGACCGCACGGCGGCCTTCGACAACAGGCAGCCTGCGCACCGCGCGGCGGCGCATGGCGAGCAACGCGTCTGCCACGTCGTCGTCGGGCGCGATCACCGCGATGTCGACACTGCATACGTCGCGGAGCTGCACCTTTGCCGGGTCACGCGACTCGGCGATCGCGCGCACGACGATGTCTCGATCAGTGATCACGCCGCGAATATGCCTGCCTGTGGCGACGAGGACGCAGCCCACAGCGTGGTCACGCATCGCGCAGGCGGCGTCGGCCAGCGTTTGATCCGGCCGAAGCATCACGGGGATCCCCGTCATCACGTCCCGAACCTTCAGCCTCATTGACAGCCTCCAGCGCCTGGAAAGCATGGCGTGACTGCACCCCTACCGTTCAGCCACGATTTGAAACACCGGATGACCAGATGATGCGTGGATATGCGCGAACCGTTTGGTCAAGGACGCGATGGGTAGCCCTGACGACCAGCAACGAAGTGTTCTCGTGCGTGGCCCGCAGCGCCCGGCACCAGCCCGCTGCCCGAACCGCGAGGCAGCTTGCCGCGTCTTATTCGTTAGCAGCAGCGAGAGGAGGCCCGGTGGAGCCTCGTACGGCCAGGATCGAGGATTGGCAGCTTGCCCGCGCGGGGTCGCACAGCGCAAGCGCCCTACGGTCCGCCGAGGAGGCGGCGCTTGACCGCCTGCCGGACTCGGCCGTGAAGGTGGCGCTGGAGCAGTTGCCTGCCGAGTTCCGCATTGCCATCTATCTCGCCGATGTCGACGGGTTCTCCTACAAGGAGATCGCCGACATCATGCGAACACCTATCGGCACGGTAATGTCCCGCCTTCATCGCGGCCGGACCCAGTTGCGGGCACTGCTCGCAGAGCACGCGCGAGAGCGGGGACTCGCGCACTGAACCTGACACCGAGGGGGATCAAATGGGTGGGACTGACGTGGCGGCACGCACCCGTTACCCGGTTTGGGCAGAAGGGGCGGGGCTGCGCGCGAAGAGCCGGGTCAGGTCGGTGGTATGGCTCGCCGGTGGAGGGTTGACCATGACGGGCGTGCCGAAGCCGGAAAGGTTGAGGGTCACCTGAAGCCGTTCCTCGCCGCTGGCCGGACTGGGCTGCGTGGAAGGCGCGGCGCTGCCGACGCCGGGCATCGGCGAGGTCACCCGCAGCCTGCGCACCCGGTTCTGCGGGTCCACCCACACGTCGACCAGTTGGGACCTTACGGTGCCACGGTAGTGGGTCACGGGGGTGCCCGCGATCTTCCCCGGTCCAACCTTGGTGACCGAGTTGGTGAACTTTCGCAGGACCCGCAGCGCATCTTGCGGGCTGGCCTGGCCGCCGCCAAGGATCGCCGCCGCCTTACGGCCGGCCGCAGCGGGAAGGCTGATCTTTATCCACGCCGTGTGTCCGGGCAGCCGCATTCGCACGGGCGCAGGAAGCCGGTCATAAAGAGTTGACCCGATCACCCGTATTTCCGTGGTGCCCAGGTTGCCCGGCAACGTTGCGACCAGATCGGCGTGGTGTCCGCTGAACTCGACGAGGCCGTGCTCGCGCACCGTCGGTGACCCTAGCGCGCCGTCGGCCGCAACCGTGTTCGCCTGCATGGCGATGCGCGCTGTCCCCGCCGCTCTGGTTTGGGTGTAAGCCGTCTGAAGTGCGCGCACGGCCGGCGAAGTGGGTGTCGAGGCGGCACCCGATGGGCCGCCCGATTGTGCCGCGTGACTGGCGTCAGGCGCGCGACACGCCGCCGTTCCTGCCGCGAGCATCCCCAGCGTTGCGGCGGCTACCGCGGTGCCTGCAACGGACCGCCGGCGCCATAGGCGACCGAGGTCTTTCATAGGCATTTCAGTTTTTTCACCCGCGCGGTGAACGCTAAACCTTGCCAGTCCGCATTGGCGGCTTGCCCGGTAGGGCCGGCATTTAGCGCCCGCCAGGGCGCGGACAGCCCCCCACCAAGGCGCGGACGACCCTCCCGCACGGCCACAGCCCTCCCGCCACGGCCCTGATGTGCCCTCCTACCAGGGCGGGGTTTGAGCGGCGCGTAGCCGGTAATGGAACTAGCGTCGGTGCCTACGACGCAGGCACACCTCGGTTGGCTGACGACCATTCCCATGGAGGTGTGTCATGAAGATTGCGCTTGTGTCGGCCCACGTGAGCCCCCTTGCCACAGTGGGCGGGACTGGCTCAGGCAGTCAGATCGTCTACGTAGGCGAACTCGCAGCCGAACTCGGCAGGCGCGGTCACCAGGTAACCATTTACACCCGCAGAGACTCGGCGACGCTTCCAGAACGGGTACGAATCGGACCTGGCGTCATGGTTGAGCACGTGCCCGCCGGGCCGCCGCACGCGCTTGGCACGGACAAGCAACTGCCGTGCATGGCGCAGTTTGGTGGCTATCTCGCCGACCGCTGGCTGCGCGAGCCGCCCGACATCGTGCATGCGCATTTTTGGATCAGCGGGCTCGCCGCGCTGACCGGCGCACGCGATCTTGGTTTGCCTGTGGTGCAGACGTTCCATGGCCTTGGCGTCACGGCGCGCCGCATGGACAGCGGCCAGGACAGGGTCTCGCCGGCCCGGATCCGGCTCGAGGTGGCCATCGCGCGCGGGGTGAACACCGTACTCGCGACGACCTCCGACGAGGCGTTCGAGCTGACCAGGCTGGGTGTGTCACGCAGCACCGTCAGAGTCGTGCCACCTGGGGTGGACGTGGAGGAGTTCTCACCGGAGGGCAACATCGCACAGCGGGACGAGCGCACGCGACTGGTCAGCGTGGCCCAGTTGACCAAGCACGACGGCATCGACGACGCCTTGTCCGCGCTGTCCGCCGTGCCCGACTCCGAACTGCTTGTGATCGGCGGGCCAACGAAGGCACAGCTTCGCCGTGACCGTGAATACCGAAGGCTAGCCAAGCTCGCTGGGCAGCTTGGCGTTGCCGACCGGGTGAAATTCTGCGGCCGGACCGGTCGTCGCGACATGCCCGCCCTGCTGCGTTCGGCCGACCTGGTGGTGAGTGTGCCGTGGCACGCCTGCGCCGGCTTGGTTCCCCTCGAGGCAATGGCGTGCGGCAAGCCGGTTGTGGCGTCCGCAGTGGGCGGCCACACCGACACCGTAGTGGACGGCACCACCGGCGTACTCATCCCGCCGGAGCAGCCACAGGTGCTCGCGCGAAACATCCGTGAGCTGATCGCGAACCCCATGCTTCGTCAGGGTTACGGCATCGCGGGCGCCGACCGTGCCCGGGCACGTTACTCCTGGCAGCGAATCTCTTCGGAAACCCTCGCCGCCTACGAGCGCGTGCGCCGCCCGCGCGCCAAGCGGCAGATGGAAGCTGCGAGCACATCCGCTTGTGGTCTTTAAAGCGGCGAGGCGGCCCGCTGTTGGCTCGCAAAGCCAACAGCGGGCCGCCAGTGGGTAAGAAGGTTCCTCATGCCGCCTGCCGGCACCGATCGGCCGTGGTCGGTTCGAGGCCGGGTACTAGTTTGGTGCGGGAGCCCTGTGTCGGGTACCCCCCGGTTGCTGCTGCGCGCGCGTGTGTCAGTCTCCTGTGCTGATCTTGGGCTCCGGCCGGCGGCGCGCCGTTGCCCTGTTGTTTCGGAGTGAGCCGTCGCGGGAGGCGGGCGGGCCCATGAGAGTGATGTTTGAGCGGGTCGCCGGGATCGATGTGCAGCTGGAAAAGCTCAGCCCCGGCCGCGCCATCACCATCACACCCGCGCAGGCCGCCTGAAGGCGGAACCACACCCAGCCGTTCCCGCTGAGCACGGAGCCGATGCCACCCGATCTCGTCCGCACCCGGTCCCCCAGACACCGGACACGTACGCCTCACACCACCCTCGCCGATATCACGGCCCGGGGTCCGCCGCCGCGCGCCTGGTGGGGGCCCGGTTTCGGGTCAGTGCCCGCCCGCACCGGCGTGAAGAAGCAATGGCCGACACAGCGCGGGCCGCGCCGGCCCCGAAGGGCTGCTCTTCAATGAGTGTGCCGCGGCCGGCCGCGCCTTGCATGTGCTCGGCCCGCTCGACCATCCGCCGATCAGGAGCGCGGCGCAGGTCGCCGCGAGTGCGACCGGAGCGATGAGGATTACCCGCAGCCGGCTGAACGCCGACGTGCGTAGTTGCCGACCGCGCGCTGTCAAGCGGTCTGCGGTGACCCTCAGCCGCTCCAGCTGAGGCATCTCCTCCTCGCTGTTAAGCCGAGCAAAGGTCGTGAACAGCGACGCGAGCTGCGGATCCGAACGATTGAGCGAAGCCTGAATCCCGCTCAGACGCCGCCGCTCACGGGCGGGCAGGCTCATGACGACCTCCGACGTGCTGCCAGGTGGTATGTACCTCTTTTCACCTTGCCGCGAAATTCTAGATCAATCGCTTCCTTCGCAGAATTGACCAAAAATTTTGGTCGCGGCGTATTCAGCGCACGATGTCTTCTGGCGCGGGCTGCTCGGTGATGCCCGTCTCAACGAGGCGACGAGCTATCTCAGTCAGCTTGACGTGCTGCGTCTGCGAGATGTGGCGCAACCGCTCGAAGGCCTCGTCGGCGTCGCAGCCGAGCGCGTGCATCAGCATTCCCTTGGCCTGATCTACCACGGCGCGGGCCGCGACGGCCCCTTGGAGCTGCGAAGCCGTCCGCTGAGCGTCGCCGTACCTGGACGCGTTGGCGACTCCGGCCGCCCCGAAAGCGGCGAACAGTGCGGCGAGGGGCAGCTGTCCAGGATCGAGCGAACGGGGCCGCACGCTGTAGAGCGCGAGCGACACGACCATATCGTTGAATTCATGCATCAGGCAGGCGCAGCAGCGGACGCCCTTGCTCAAGGCGGCGGCGGCGAATTCCTGCCACCTGTCGTCGGTGAGGGTGTCGGCGCATCCTTCTGACTCCTTGGTGCGCAAGGTCTCGATGAGCGGGCCACGGCGCGTTTCTATCTGGAAGGAGGTGAGCGCCGCCACGTCCGGATCGCTCGCGGCCATCGTCACCATCTCCCCGGCCCGCCACAGCGCGGCGCCGGCGCCGGAGCAGGCAGGAACCCGGCGTGCCACAAGCTCGGCCAGCTGACGAATTGCCTTCGAGCCGGTTGGGTCCGCGGCGGTGAAAAGCTCGGCCGCCTCGTGTGCGAGTTCGTCGTCAGCTGTCATGGGGCACTCCACCGGCCGATATCTCATCCGGCGGCTCAATGACGCGCAGCGCCATCATCGTGATGTCATCGCGCAGGCAATTGCCGCTGAACTCAAGCACGCAGTCACGGATGCTGTTAACAACAGCGCCCGCGGGCTGTCCAGCCGTTCCCACCAACTCGTCGGCCAGCCTGCTCTCAAAGTAGCTGCCTTCTGAGCTTCGCGCCTCTGTGATGCCGTCCGAGTAAAAGAACAGCAGGTCCCCCACCTCAAGATCAACTTGTTCTGCAGTTGGGTGCGCGTCATCGAAGACGCCCAGGGGCAGTCCCCCGCCTGACAGCATGCGGACCCGGCCGTCCGGCCGCATGAGCAGCGGCGCAGGGTGCCCCGTGCTAGCCAGAACAACGCGCAAGAGACCCTCGTGCCAGGCTAGGTTCGCCGCGATCGCGGTGACGAATTGCTCACTGCCCGGCTGGGCGTGCATGACCTCGTTGGCCTTTTTGAGCACATCGGCAGGATCCGGATTCCAATGCGCGAACACCCTGATCGCGTGGCGGGCCATCGCCGTGACCGCGGCGGCTTCCTCACCCCTGCCGCGCACGTCACCGATCGCAAGGCCCCAGCTTCCTGGGCTTTGGTACAGGTCATAGAAGTCACCGCCCACCTCCGGGTTCTCGGTGGAGGCCAGATACGCCGTGGCGAGCTCGACGCCTGGGATGCGGGGCAGCTCACGCGGGAGCAGGCTCGCCTGGAGAGCCTCAGTAACGGCAGAACGCCGCATGAACATCCGGCCTACCTTGATCGCTATGGCAATGTGCTGCGCGATTTCTTCCGCAAGCTCAAGATCCGCCACGGTGAAGGCGCCCGCGTCGAGGCGGCGGGCGAGGGTGACAGCCCCATAGCGGCGTTCACCGCCAGCTAGCGGCGCGCACAGGATGGTGGTGGCACCAAGCAGGTCAAGGACCGGCACGCCGGACGACACGGTGCCGAGGGCAAGAGGATCAGTCGCTTCCGCAAGCAACCGGGAGCGTCCGGATCGGTAAACCTCGAAAGGCAGCGAACCCGGTTGCGGATCGCGACCCTCGATCGCTCCGGCAAGGTCGGTAAACTGCTCGCCAACCGGGCCGGTCACGAACATGCGGCGCAGTTCCTCCTCCTGCTCGACGTCCACTAACACCCACGCGGTGAGCTCCGAGGCGAGCAGCGAAGCACACCGCCGCAGCATCACGGATTCGCTGAAGGCGGCATTCTCGAGCAGCAGCCTGGTTGCCGAGTTCATGAGATCGAAGCGCTGTGTGGCTTCCGCGATGGCACGGCGGGAGGTGCGCGTGCGGGACGGCGCCGGCGCGGCGCCAACAAAAGGTCGCAGGGGCGTCGCGGCAGGTCCCGCGACGGCAATGACCAACGGCCCGGCCTCGCCCGGGTGGTCCACGAGGTCGATCGTAATCGCAATATCGAGCAACCCGCTCGCCCCGAGCAGCTTGCAGTGGACCCCGCGCGGCGAGCGGGTATGTGTTACGGCGGTGAGCTGTTTTTTCACCACGGCGCGGTCAGGCAGATGAATCAGCGCCGTGAACGGTCGTCCGCTCGCGGACCCCGGATCGATGCCAAGCAAGGCAGCCGCCTGCCTGTTGACACGCCGAACCTGCCCGTCGTGCTCAAGCAGGAAGATCGGGGCCGGAAGCTCCTGGAAGACGGCGCGGAGAAGCCTGCGCTCAGGCTCGGCGCCCTCCGCGCGGTCAGCTTCACCGGTGTCAAAGGCCGATCGCAGCCTGCCGAGCATCCCCACAGTGAGGTCTAGTTCAGCAAGCGCAGCGTCCAGCATGGGCCGCACCTCGATCTCGGGAAGCTCGGCCGAATGGCGCAGTGCCGAGACCCGCTCCCGCAAACCGGTGATCTCGTCATCCGCGTCCACAGGTAGGGGCGGCGACGCGGTCCGGTTCGCATTCACCTGGCCACCTCGCTCTGATCCGCATGACGCGCACAGGTACTCGCTGCGCCGAAGGCCGTTCCGCGCTGGACTCCACAGGGTGAGCGTGAGGCAGAAGCGCCACAGCTCAAGATGTTGAACAGTTGAACAAGATGTTGAACAGTTGAACAAGTTAAGAGTTTACCGAGCAGCAGCCATACTGGTCAACAGGCTCTATGAGTAAGGGATGAAGACGTTTTGGCCTACAGATGGTTTAAGAGGTTATCATTCCAGACGATGACCTCTTCCAGTCAACCTATCTACAGCATCGGTGCGGTGGCCAAGATCCTCAACGTGCCGACCGCGACGCTGCGCACGTGGCAGGACCGCTACGGCATCGTGCAGCCGACTCGAAGCGCGGGGGGCCATCGGCTGTATTCGCGTGACCAACTGGAACATCTACGGTTCGTTGCCGACAGGGTCGCCGAGGGCCTGCCGCCGGCAGACGCGCACCGGCTCCTTCGGCAAAGGCTCGCCGACGGACGCGGCACCGGCGATGCCAAGCCGGAGGGCGGCAAGCTACTGATCCTGCTGGCCGAGCGAGACACCTACGCCGCCGAATTCGCCGAGTACTTCCTGCGCACCGAGGGCTACGAGGTGGTCATCGAGCTTGACGCGGAAAGCGCGCTCACCAGGGCGTTGGAGATGTCACCTGATCTGATCAAGGTGGACCTGCTCATCTCTAGTGGGCGCGGGCTTGAACTCTGCAGGGACCTGAGCGCGCGCACCGATTCCCCCATCCTGGCGATCTGCACGCTCGAACTACGGGACGCCGCGCTCGGAGCCGGGGCGTCGGCGTTTTTGCAGCGGCCTATCGAGCCCCTGCAACTGGTCTCTACCGTCCAGGATCTGCTCGGCCGCAGCGCGTTCATCCGCCGCGGCGCGGCGGCGGCGCCATGATGGAGCGGCTCACCACAGGCACGGAGCGTCTCGATCGTGTGCTGGGTGGCGGGCTGCCAAAAGACGGCATCTCGCTGGTCATCGGCGTCCCCGGCTCGGGAAAGACCATTCTCGCCCAGCAGTGCGTGTTCCGTAACGCCAGCCGTGACTATCCGGCGCTGTACCTGTCGACCGTCTCGGAACCGCTCGAGAAGATGCTCCGCTACGGCCAGACGCTGTCGTTCTTCGACCCCGCCGCGGTCGGCGGAAGCGTGTTCTACGAAGACCTCGGCAATGTGCTGGGCGAGACGGGCCTGGTGGGTGTGCTCGACCGGGTACGCGAACTCATCCGGGCGCGCAGGCCCGCCGTGCTCGTCATCGACAGCTTCAAGGCGCTGCGCCCGTACGCGCCGACGGTACGGCAGTTCCGTCGTTTTCTGCACGACCTCGCCAGCATGCTCAGCGTCGTTCCTGTCACCTCGCTCTGGGTCGGCGAGTACGACCACCAAGAGATCGCTGAGGCGCCAGAGTTCGCGGTCGCCGATGCCATCATCAGTCTTGGCACGAGCCAGGTGGCCGAACGAGAATCGCGGGCACTGCACGTCCTGAAGCTGCGCGGCGGCGGATTTCTGTCGGGAAAGCACGCGTACCGGCTTTCGGCGGACGGGATCGCCGTCTTTCCCAGATTCGCTGACCCTGCCGAAGCCGCGGACTACGGACTCGGCCCGCAGCGGGTCTCCTCGGGCATCCAGGCGATCGATGACATGCTCCATGATGGGTACCTGCCCGGCGCGTCGACCCTGGTCGCGGGGCCGACAGGGATCGGCAAGACCCTGATGGGCCTGCACTTTGTATTCAACGGCGCGCGCGGTGGGGAGCCCGGCCTGGTCGCGACATTGCAGGAGAACCCCACTCAGCTCGAACGCGTCGCGCAAGGCTTCGGCTGGTCGTTCGCGACGGGCGAGGTGAACCTCATGTACCGCAGCCCGGTCGATCTGTACATCGACGAGTGGGTTTACAGCCTGCTCGACACGATAGACGAGACCGGCGCGAAACGCGTGGTTGTCGACAGCCTCGGCGATCTGCGCGCGGCCACTCCGGACGTCAGCCGGTTCCGCGAGTACACCTACTCACTGCTGCAGCGCTGCTCCCGCCAGGGGGTCGGCGTCATGATGACCTTCGAGGTACCTGAGCTGTTCGGCTTCACCCAGTTGAGCGAGCGCGGCAGCTCGCATCTTTCCGACAACGTGGTGCTGCTGCAGTACCAGCCCGGCGAGTCCGGCCTAAGGCGAACGCTCACCGTGCTCAAGACCCGCGCTGGCATGCACGACACCCGGATGAGGGAATTCGTGATCAGCGAAAAAGGCATACGGCTCACATCGAGCGGCTGATGTAGGCGGATCGCCGCGATGGGTGCTCAGGCCTTCGAGTCCTCCCAACGCAGGCCAGGCGTGTCGTCAGTGTTCACAGCGCGAAACAATTCGCGCACGTGGGCAGGCACCTGCTGAAGCACGAGCTGACGGCCGCTGGCCATACTGCGCGCGGCGCGGACCAGCAGGCGCACACCGTCCATGTCGATGAACTCAAGGCCGGAGAGATCGACCTGAATGTCACCGCTGCGCTGCGCGGCGGCGGCGAGCGTGGCCGCGAGCCCGCTGCGGCTGCTGGCGTCGACGGTCCCTTCGACGCTGAACCCGTTGCCCTGCGGCAGCCATGTGATGCGCAGCATGCCGTCGTCGTAGGCGGGCCCAACGGGCGACACGGTAGTCATTGATCAGGCTCCCTCGACGGGTCCGGCTATCCTGGCCGAAGCGGCGGTTTCCAGCCACTTCCTGGAATGTACTCGCGGACCACCTTGGCCGGCACGCCAACCACAACGCAGCGGTCGGGCACCTTGCCGCGGACCACCGAGCCCGCGCCGACCACGACGTTTCTGCCAATGCTCGCGCCCGGCAGGATGATCGCGCCCGCGCCGAGCCATGTCCCCGCGCCAATGGAAACGGTGTTATTGCGGGGCCATTGCCGCCCTATGGGGACATCGGGATCGGAGTAGCGGTGATTTTGATCCGTGATGTAGACGTAGGGCCCGGTGAAGACGTCGTCACCGATCTCGACGCAGCGGTGGGCGATGATATGGCTGCCGCGCCCGATCACGCATCGGTCGCCGATTCTCAGCACCGGCGCCGCGCCGAGATCCAGGCCAGGCACCATGCCCGCGGACATGCTGACGTGCGCTCCGATCAGCGTGTCCTCGCCGACCTCGATCCACCGTTCGCCGAATACGGAACCAGGCGGAAACGCCATGCTGCTCCCACGGCCGAACCGGGCGAACCGGCGCCCAGCCGAGGTCTGCGCCGTGATCAGCGCAGTCGACTGGATCATCTGCCAGCCGCGGTTCAGCAGGTCAGCGAGCACGCCGCGCAGCAGCGCGCGCGTGGCACGCCGCGGCGTCGGCGGCACGACGAGCGACACCGTGGTTCACCGCGCCGATGCCTGGCCGGTGCCGCGAGCGGCACGCTCGGCGGCGCTTGCGGCCAGATCGGCGCCGGAGGCGGCGAGCTGGCCGCAAGCGCCGCCGATCTCGCGACCGCGCGTGTCGCGCATGGTGACGGGCAGGCCATGCGACTCGAGCCGTCGCAAGAATCTGGCCGCCACGTCCGGGCTGGATGCCGTCCACCGCGATCCGGGCGTCGGATTCAGCGGGATCAGGTTCACATGCGCGAGCCGGCCCGCGAGCAGCGTGCCCAGCATTTCTGCCCGCCACGGTTGGTCGTTTACGTCCTTGATCAAGACGTACTCAACCGAAACCCGGCGGCCGGTCGATGCGGCATATGCCCACGCGGCGTCGAGAACCGCGGCAACCTTCCAGCGCGCATTGACCGGCACGAGCTCGTCGCGCAGTTCGTCGTCCGGGGCGTGCAGCGAGACGGCGAGCGTCACGCCCAGGTTCTCGGCGGCCAGCCGAGCCATGGCGGGCACCAGACCGACGGTCGACACCGTCACCGAGCGCCGTGAGATGCCAAGTCCCTGCGGGACTGGGTCGGTGATCCGGCGTACCGAGGCGACGACGCTGCGGTAATTGGCCAGTGGCTCACCCATGCCCATGAACACCACGTTGGAGACGCGCGCGGGCCAGCCTGGTGGATGGCACGCCCCCAGCCACCGGCTGGCCGCGACGACCTGCTCAACGATCTCCGCCGTGGACAGGTTACGAGCGAGCCCGGCTTGGCCGGTCGCACAAAACGGGCACGCCATGCCGCAGCCAGCCTGCGACGAGACGCACACGGTCACCCGGTCCGGGTAGCGCATGAGCACCGACTCGATGTAGGCGCCGTCGAACGCCCGCCAGAGCGTTTTGCGTGTGGCACCGGAATCGCATGACACCTGCCGCTCCGCGGTGAGCAGCGTCGGCAGCATGGCGGCGGCGAGCGTCTCGCGTGAGCGCGCCGGAAGGTCGGTCATCACTGCGGGGTGGCCCCCACGGCGGGCGAAATAGTGGCGGGACAGCTGGTCCGCGCGAAATGGCGGTTCACCAAATCGGGACATTAGCGCACGGCGCTGCGCCGGATTCAGGTCGGCGAGGTGGCGCGGCGGCCGCCGGGCATGACCCAGCCTCGGCGCCACAGATTGCTCACGGCCGGCCACCCTCGCTCCATTCTCTGACGCCACCTGTCACAGGATAGGCGTTGCAAACCCTTAACAATGTCACCTGGCGTATGCGGTGACCTGCGGCAAGTCAGTAGATTTCAGCCATGCCGACGCTGCGCCACCGGTCCGCTTCCATCCAGACATCGCAGGTCATCCTTGAGAGCATCAACCCATATGAGAGCCGTCGGCTTACGGTGGAATACGACGGTGTGACCACGGCAGCCTATCTGCATGACGACGCGTCGGCCATCGCGGCGACCTGGATCGCGAACCACCAGCCCGCGGCGCCGACCACCGACCTGGGCAGGCTCAACGCTGGCAAGGCGCCGGTCATGCCGGCCGCGCACACCAAGCATCCGCAGGGTCGGCCGCCCTTTGAGCCCCGAACGCTGCAAGCCTCGTGGTTCGAGGAAGGCGACGGAGTCGCCATCCTCGAATCCGGCCAGCTAATTGCGGTGATCCCCGGGTGGGCGGACATGACACGGGGAATGCCCGGTTACAGCAGAGATGTGATCGGACAGACCCCGTTCGGCTGGTCGCTTGACGACGCCATGGAGGGCCTGGTTCCCCGGGTCGAGCAGGCCAGGGCGTTTTGGCAATGGCGCGCCGACCCGGAGTCATGGGGCGCGTTCCAGCAGGCGGTCCTTGGCCACCTGCTCGCCAAGCTCGGCCCGGGCGCCCACTACTGGGACGCCGGGAACGGCAAGCAGCCGCCGGTCGGCGTGACCGAGCGCCCGCCGACCTCGCTGCGGCCCTATACGGTGCTCTCGACGGTCGGGATGAGCTGTCAGCGGATGCCGGTGGTTGAGCAGTTCGTCGACGATGTGAGCGGTTACGCGCGAATCGAACTATGTCTCGCGACCACCGTGCCGAGCGCTCAAGCGGCGCGGATATTCCTATGGCTCGCGCAGTACCCATGGCGCTCGGTTACCTGGTTCGGCCCCGGTCACAGCGTTCGCTGGTACCACGAGCCGTCGACATTTCCGCTCGGCGGCGGAAATGAGGCGGTCATGCTGCTTGACGAGCCAGCCAGCCTTCTTGGCCCCGATCCAACTGACCTTTCCGGCTTTTCGTTCGGCGGGGACGCGGTCCGCTGGCTATGGGTCGTGCCGATAACCGAGCGGGAACGCCTGATCGCGAAGGAGCGTGGGTCGGCGAGCTTGGTCACCCAGCTCGCCGCCCAGCGCCGCAGCTTTGTCATCGGCCGCTAAGCTCCTGGCGCGAGGTTTGAAGACCGCGCCCTGAGACTGAGCTTTGAAGGCTGAGCGCGACCGCCGTATCAGCCGTGGATGTGCAGGTTCACACCGAGCAGGACCAGGAACCACAACAAGATTGCGAGGATCGCCGACGCGAGAGTCTTGAGGAAGCCGAGCCAAATGTAGCCGTGCTTCCAGGCAACAACGACACCGACGATCAGATAAATTAGTACAATAAGGCTGAAACTGCGTATCCTCACGGCCCGTTACTCCATCCTCCCCCGGTCGCTTGCGTCTGGGATCGTATGCCTTTGCCACATTAGTGATTTCCCGGGGATTGTCCCCACACAAGATGGACCGAAACGCGTTCGGAGTATGGCGCGCCACAGCGGCAGCCGTTAAGGATAAGTCGTTGCGGCGGCTCAGCGGGCCCCAGCCGGAACGAAGACGGCCAGCAGCAACCACGCCACCGGCGCGTTGAACAGCAGCGAGTCCAACCGTTCGAGCAGCCCGCCGTGGCCGGGCAGGACCGAACCCATGTCCTTGATCTCCAGATCGCGCTTGATCATCGATTCGGCGAGGTCGCCGAGGGTGGCGGCGGCGACTGCGGCCACACCGAGGATCATGCCCTGCCAGAACTGGCCGCCGAGCATGGAAGGCACCAGCCCCGCGCCGGCGGCGACGCACGCGACAACCGAGCCGCCGAGTCCTTCCCACGTCTTCTTCGGGCTGATCGCTGGGACGAGCGGATGCCGCCCGAACGCGGTCCCTGCGAAGTATCCGCCCACATCGCTGCAGACGGTGATGGCGACGAACACGATCGTCCGGTCAGCGCCATCGGCGGAGGCGAGTATCAGCACCGCGAACACGGCCAGAAGCGGCAGGTACACAAGCGCGAACATGCTCGCGGTCATGTCGCGCAGGTATCCGGCCGGACCGCCGGGCAGCCGCCAGACGATCACCGCGCCCGCGGTCAGCGCGACAGCGGCGAGCGCCGCCCGCGGGCCGAGCCAGTACGCGCAGGTCCAGATGGCGGCGCAGCCGACCGCCAGCGGAGGGAGCGCGATCCGGATCTGGCGGACCGCGAGAGCGCGGCTGAGCTCAAACCCCCCGACCGCGACAGCGGCCGCCATGTACACCATGAATGTCGCCTTGATCGTGTACAGCGTGAGCACGACCAAGGCGCCCATGACGAGGCCGACCGTGACCGCGACGGGTAGGTTGCGGCCGGTCCGCGGCCGATGGCGCCCGTTATCTTCCGCGTTTGGTTCCGCCGCCTCTGTTTCCGCCGGGCTTTCTGCCGTCGGGCTTTGTTCCGCCGGGTCTGGTTCCGCCGGGGCGCTCTGCGGTCGCTCGTCGAGATCCACTAGACCTCGAGAAGTTCAGATTCCTTGTGTTTGAGCAGCTCGTCGACTTGCGCGACGTATGTCTGTGTCAGCTCGCCCAACTCGCGCTCGGCGCGGCGACCCTCGTCCTCACCCGTCTCGCCGTTCTTGACGAGCTTGTCGAGCGCGTCCTTGGCGTGACGGCGTATGTTGCGGATGGCCACCCGGCCCTCCTCGGCCTTGTGCCGGGCGATCTTGATGTACTCCCTGCGGCGTTCCTCGGACAGCTCGGGGAAGACCACCCGGACGATCGTGCCGTCGTTCGACGGGTTCACCCCAAGATCGCTGTTGCGGATCGCCTTCTCGATCGAAGGCAGCGACGACTTGTCGTAGGGCTGCACGACGACCATGCGGGGTTCGGGTATATGGAAGGACGCAAGCTGGTTCAGCGGAGTCTGCGTGCCATAGTACTCCGCCGTGATCTTGCTGAACATGGCAGGATGCGCGCGTCCCGTCCGGATCCCGGCGAAATCGTCCTTGGCGACCCCGACCGCCTTTTCCATTTTCTCCTCGGCTTCGAGGAGCGTGTCCTCAATCACTATGGCTCCTGTGCTGCATCGTGATCCAGCCTGATACGGCTCGCATCCATGGTGCCTCGCCGACACCGCGCGATGCCAGGAATGCGGGTGCTTGAGGCCGTTCGGGTCATGGCTAGACGCCGGACGGGCATATCAGCGTGCCGATCTTCTCGCCCCGTATCGCGCGAACGATGTTCCCCTTGCCCATCAAGGAGAAGACCACAATCGGCAGCCCGTTGTCGCGGCAGAGGCTGACGGCCGTCGCATCGATCACCTTCAGCCCTCGATTGAGCATCTCACCGTAGTCGAGCCGCTCGAAGCGGACGGCTTGCGGGTTCTTCCTCGGGTCGGAGTCGTAGACGCCGTCGACCTGGGTTCCCTTGAGCACGGCCCCGGCGCGCACCTCGAGCGCTCGCTGCGCGGCGCAGGTGTCGGTGGAAAAGAACGGGGCACCGAGGCCGGCGCCGAAGATGACCACGCGGCCCTTTTCCAAATGGCGGATCGCGCGCCGTGGAATGTACGGCTCGGCGACCTGACCCATGGTGATCGCGGTCTGCACCCGCGTGTCGATGCCTAGCTTCTCCAGCACGTCCTGCAGCGCCAGGCAGTTGATCACGGTGCCCAGCATGCCCATGTAGTCGGCACGCGCACGGTCGATGCCCCGGTCGGCGAGGACCTGGCCGCGGAACATGTTGCCGCCGCCCACCACCGCGGCGACCTGCACTCCCTCCCGCGCCGCCGCCGCGATCTCCTCGGCCAGGTGAATAACGACATCGGGATCGATGCCGACTGGCTCGGCGCCCGCGAACGCCTCGCCTGACAACTTCACCACGACCCGCCGCCAGCTCCGGTGCGCGTCGTCGGGCCGCGGGCGAAAGCTGGGCGAGCGGTCCGCGCCGGGCGAATGGTCCGCCCCCGGCGAACGGTCCGCGCCGTCCGCGTCGTGCGCGCCGTCCGCGTCGTGCGCACGGTCCGCGCCGTGCGCACGGTCCGCGCCGTGCGCGGGCCCGGCGGCGGGCGAATGGAACCGGCCGACGGCACCGTCACTGTCCTGCATGGCCGCGGCCTCCTTTTCCATAACGGCTACCGCTCAGCGCGTCGCGGCTGATGTGCGCGTCGCGGCCGCCGTGCGCGACGCCGTGCGCATCATGCCTCGCCAATCTTGAACCGGGCGAACGCCCGCACGGTGGCTCCCGACTCGGCGAGCAGCCGCTTGACCGTGCGCTTTGGATCCTTGACATACGCCTGCTCGACCAGGGCGACGTCCTTGAGGAAGGAGTTCAGCCGACCCTCGACGATCCTCGGGATCGCCTTTTCTGGCTTGCCTTCCTCCCTGGTGATCTGCTCAGCGATGCGGCGCTCCTTGTCGAGCACGTCGGCGGGGACGTCCTCGCGGGTCACATAGGCGGGTCGCATGGCGGCCACCTGCTGTGCGAGATCCTTGGCAAGCTGCGGGTTTTCCGCATCGAGCTGAACGAGCACGCCGACCGTCGGCGGCAGCGACGGATCAGACTTGTGCAGGTAGCTGGCGATGTATCCGCCCTCGAGCCGCGCAAACCTGCCAAGCTCGATCTTCTCCTTGATCGCCGCGCTTGCTTCGTCGATCCGCTGCTGCACGGTCGTGCCGGGCTCAACCTCTGCGCTGAGCAGTGCGAGCCGGTCCGGTGCCCGCGAGCGGACGGCCGTGGCGAGAGTCTGCGCCGCGACCTGCTGGAAGCTCTTGTTCTTCGCGACGAAGTCGGTTTCGCAGTTCAGCTCGAGCAGCACGCCGACATTAGCATCCTCGACCTCGGCGGCCACCAAACCGTTCGCTGCGACGCGCTGTGCCCGTTTTGTCACGTCCTTGGCGCCCTTCAGGCGCAAAATCTCGACTGCCATGCCGACATCACCCTCGGCTTCTTCGAGGGCGTTCTTGCAGTCGAGCATTCCGGCACCGGTCAGCTCGCGGAGCCGCTTGATGTCCGCGGCCGTGATATTCACCATAGTCGGCCTCTCACTGTGTCTGCCTGGCCTGGCCCGGTGCCCCGGCCCGGTCCGGTCGGCCCGGTCCAGTCGGCTCGGGCGCCACCGTGCGGTCAGCCCTGTGCGGTCTGCGCCTCGCCGTTGGGGCCGGCCTGGGTGCCGGCTGCGTTTGCTTTCGTGTCCGGCTCGACGGTTTGGGCGCCGGCCTCGCTGTGGTCATCGGTTTCCGCCACGCCGCGGTCCGCAGGCGCTGTGCCACCGCTTTCCTGTGCCCGCGTTCGGGTGGCGCTCCCTTCCCGGCCTCTGGCTTCGCCGAGGGCCCCGGCTTCGGTTTCGCCTTGTGTTCCGGCCTTGGTTTCGCCTTGTGTTTCGACCTTGGTTTCGCCTGGAGTCTCGCGCTGAGCGCCCCCGAGAAGCTCCCGCTCCCACTCCGCCAGCGGCTCCTCGGCACCGATTTCCGCGCTGGCGAGATCGGCGTGTGGTTTCTCCTCACCCGACGCTGCTCCCGCGCGAGCGATCAGGCCGTCGGCGACGGCGTCGGCCACAACACGAGTCAGGAGGGCAACGCTCCGAATCGCGTCGTCGTTGCCGGGAATCGGATAGGTGACCTCATCCGGATCGCAGTTGGTGTCCAGGATGGCGACGACAGGGATGCCGAGCTTGCGCGCTTCGCTGACCGCGATGTGCTCCTTCTTGGTGTCCACCACCCACAAGGCGCTGGGCACCCGTGACATGTCGCGGATCCCGCCGAGCGTGCGGTCGAGCTTGTCGCGCTCGCGCTTGAGGTGAAGCAGCTCCTTCTTGGTCATGCCGGAGCCGATCACATCGTCGAAGTCGATCTCCTCGAGCTCCTTGAGCCGCTGGAGCCGTTTGAAGACGGTGGAGAAGTTGGTGAGCATCCCACCCAACCAGCGCTGGTTCACATAGGGCATCCCAACGCGGCGCGCCTGCTCGGCAATCGCCTCTTGGGCCTGCTTTTTCGTCCCGACGAACAAGGCCGTGCCGCCGTGGGCGACGGTCTCCTTGATGAATTCATAGGCGGTGTCGATGTACTGGAGGGACTGCTGGAGGTCGATGATGTAGATCCCGTTGCGTTCGGCGAAGATGAAGCGCTTCATCTTCGGGTTCCAGCGACGGGTCTGGTGGCCGAAGTGAACTCCGCTCTCCAGTAGCTGCCTCATGGTGACGACGGGTGCCATGCCCGTGGTCCCTTCCTCTCGTGCGCCGAGCCCTTAGGGCGCGGAGCTTCCCGGTTTCTCCTGGCGCCCGTATGCACCTGCCGCCAGAACTGCCTTTGGCAGCTGCCGGACCGAGAGGTGCGACCCGCCGGTCCCCTATCTCGAACAGTTCATCGAGTCGGGCGGCGAGCGGGCGCGCGAATTAAGCTCATTAAGAGCCCGCCGCCAGTGTAGCGGGTCGGGAGCTGCGTCTTCGTCGCGGCCGTCCCGCTGGCCCGCCGCCCCGTTCGCCGCGCTGGCCGCCGCCCCCGCGCGGTCACCCCGCTGGTCCGTCGCCTCCGCGGTCACCTCACTGGATCGCTGGCGCGCAGTTACCCGGCTGCGTCCGCCGCCGCCCGGTCAGTGAGCGTTCACTACTATCTGTGTCCAATTCTCACCATCTGTGGTCGAATTACTATCTGTGTCCGGCATGGCAGCCGTCGGCGGCGGGTCGAAGGCACTTTGTATCCCAGGGTGTCGTTAAACCGGGCATCCCGGGGTGCTAAAACAACACCCTGAAGTACAGAGTTGTCGCCGCGCGGGATTCCCGCGCTCCGCGCCGGGCTCAGGCAGCAAGAATGACTACGCTGCGTAGTTAACGAGCGCCATGGGCGAGCCCGTGTGCCATCGACCCTGGTTCAGGCGCGGGGGTGTGCGCGGCGGTAGGTTTTGATTAGCCGTTCGGCCGAGACGTGGGTGTAGATCTGGGTGGTTGCGAGCGATGCGTGGCCAAGGATCTCCTGCACGCTACGCAGGTCGGCACCGCCCTCGACCAGGTGGGTGGCGGCGGCGTGACGCAAGCCGTGCGGCCCGGTGTCCGCGACCCCGGGCACGTTCGCCAGTGCGGCATGCACGATCCGGCGGGCGACGCGCACGTTGAGGCGGCCGCCGCGAGCGCCAAGCAGCAGAGCGGCGCCGCTGCGCGCAGAAGCGAGCATCGGGCGGCCCACCGCACACCAGCGATCAAGCGCCCGCATGGCGGGAACCCCGACCGGCACGGTGCGCTGTTTCCCGCCCTTGCCAAGTACCCGAATCGTGCGGCGGGCCCGGTCGACGTCGGGCAGATCGAGCCCGCATAGCTCGCTGACCCGAATGCCGGTGGCGTACAACAGCTCAAGCACCACCATGTCGCGAAGGGTGATCGTGGCATCGGCCGCCGACCCGTCCGCGACCGCTGCGGCCGGGCCTGGTTGAGCGCGAGCGATTCCGCCCGGGCCCCCGCCTGCTCGAACGGACCCGCCCGGGCCCCCGCCCGCTCGAACGGACCGCCCCGGGCCGCCGCCCGCTTGAACGCCCGCGTGAGCGGTGCCGTCCGGGCCCGCGCCGACTCGAACGCCCGTGCCTGCGGCTGCACGCGCGAGAACTGCCGCGACCTGATCGGCACCAAGGACGTTTGGGATCCTGCGCCGGACCGTCAACCTACCGAGTAACGGCCCCGGATCTTCGGCAAGCCAGCCCCGGCGGTGCGCGAACGCGGTAAAGGTGCGCGTCGCCGCTGCCCGCCTAGCGAGCGTGGATCGCGCCCGCCCGCTCGCGTGCTGTTTCGCCAGCCAGGCCCGGATCTCGGCGATCCCGATGTCCTGCGGCCCGGAGGCACCCGCACGCCACGCCGATTCGAGCAACGCCGTCGCATCGCCGATGTAGGCACGGACGGTGTGCGGGGAAAGCGCCCGCTCGGCAGCCAGGAAGATCTCAAAGGCAGCCAGACACGCGCCAAACGACTCAGGAAGCGTGCCCGCCGCCCGCTCCGCCCCCGCCTGCCCCGCCGTCCCCTCCGCCTGCCCCGCCGCCTGCCGCACCGCCCGCTGCCGCACCGGGCGCGCCGACCGCTCCGCGTCGCTCACAGGCGCCACCGTGCGCCGACAGCGGCCTGAAGTCAAGCACCGCTGGCACCGGCCAGTCGCCAGCCTCGCGGACCCCGCATCACGAACCCGCCTGCCGCGAGCATGCCGAGGCGGCTCAGCGTGGTATCCAGGTCAACCCCGGCGGACACGGCCACCGTCGCGGTGCCCGCGCCACCGCGGGCAGGCACCGCCTCCAGGACCCGCGTGGTCACCGGGTCGAGCTCCGCGGGCGCCACAACGGGCCGGCGCGGTGCGAGGTGCTCGCCGACCATAGCGACCTGTTCGAGGATCTCAGTGGTGCGCGTCACGCACACCGCGCCCCATTCACGCATAATCCAGTGGCAGCCGTCGGAGGCCTGCGAGGTGACGGGTCCAGGCACGGCCATCAGCGGACGGCACAGGTCCCTGGCGTACCTTGCCGTGCTCAGCGCGCCACTGCGATGGTGCGCCTCGACCACGACCGTGCCCCGGCTAAGGGCAGCGATCACCCGGTTCCTGACGAGAAAGCGGCACCTGGTCGGATGGCGGCCCGGCGGCCACTCGCTGACGAGCACACCCTGGCCGACGATGGCGTCGAAGAGCCCGCCGTGGCCACGCGGGTACGGGTCGTCCACGCCACAGGCCAGAACTGCCATGGTCAGGCCATCCGCGGCCAGAGCGCCACGATGCGCCGCGCCGTCGATTCCATATGCGCCACCGGAGACGACCGCCCAACCGCGGCCTGCGAGGCCAGCGCCCAGCTCGGCGGAAACATGTGCGCCATACGCGGTCGCGGCGCGCGAGCCGACGATCGACACCGAGCGCAGGCAGCTATGCCGCAAGTCCGCGCTTCCGCGCAACCACAACGCGTACGGCTGGCCATCGCCGAGGACACCGAGTTGGGTGGGCCACTCCGGATCTCCGGGGCAGACCAGCCGGATTCCGGCCTGTTCAGCGGCGGCGAGGTCACGTTCAGCGGGGATCTCGCTGACGCGGGCACGCCAGCTCCGCATCGCCTTTGCGGTCGAGGTGTCACCTTCGCCCTCGGCCCGCAGTCTCGCTTCCACCCTCGCGGGCAGACCGCCGGTCCGCACGGCAGCAACAACAGACTCGGCGCCGCATGTTCGTAGCCAAGCCCCGGCGACCTTATCGCCTGGCTCGGCGAGATAGGTCAGCGCAGCGCGAGCGAGCCGCTCCGGGTCCGGCACGCCGCTCACTGGGTCACTCCAAGCCACAGGCCGAGCGCGTAGGCGGTCTCATCGGGCGTTGGCCGCTGCTTTCCTGCCAGATCAGCCAGGGTCCACGCCACCCGAAGGATCCGGTCCACGCCCCGGGCGCTGAGCTGGCCAAGCTCCATCGAACGCTCGAGCCGGGCGAGAGCGCCAGCCGCGGGCGCGAAGCGGCGGCGCAGCTCGCGCCCGGGAAGCTGCGCGTTGAGCCGCCAGGGTGTGCCCGCGAGGCGGAACGCCGCGCGCTGGCGAGCCAGCTCCACGCGCCCCGCCACCGTCGCGCTGGTTTCCGCGAAACGCCGGTCGCTGAGTAGTTCCGCCTTTCCGACCGGGAAAAGCTCGACCTTGACGTCGACCCGGTCGAGCAGCGGGCCGGACAGCCGGCCGAGGTAACGGCGCTTGACCGTGGCCGTACACGTGCAAGCGGCGTGGGGCCCTGCGGAGCGTGCGCACGGGCACGGGTTGGCCGCGAGCACAAGGGTGAACCGGGCGGGGAAGCGCGCCGTCAATCCCGAGCGGGCCACCACCACCGCTCCGGACTCCAACGGCTGCCTGAGCGCGTCAAGCACGTCGCGGCTGAACTCGGGCGCCTCGTCGAGGAAGAGGACCCCCTGGTGCGCGAGGGAGACCGCGCCAGGGCGGATGATGCCGCTGCCACCGCCCACGATGGCCGCCTTGGTGGCGGTGTGATGTGGTCCGCAAAACGGCGGCTCGATGATCAGAGGACAGCCGGGCGGCAGCGTCCCTGCGACCGAGTGCACCGACGTCGCCTCAAGCGCCGCCTCGAGGTCCAGCCGGGGAAGGACCGTCGGTAGCCGTTCGGCCAACATGGTCTTGCCCGCGCCCGGCGGTCCGAGCATGGCCAAGTGATGACCGCCTGCCGCGCAGATCTCGATAGCCCGGCGCGCGACTGGCTGGCCAAGCACGTCGGCCAGGTCGAGTCCGCTCTGGTCTCGCGCCGCGACCTGCCCCGCGCCGCCGCCCGGCGCGGGGCAGGCACGCAACCCGAGTTGATCCGCTCCCACCATTCGGCCCGCGGCGCGATACCCGCCCGCCTCGGTTGCGGGCCGCCCGGGTTTCGCAGCCGTGGAGCCCTCCGCGACGGCAGCCAGCCGAGCGCCCGCGGTTGGCCATGTGGCGCTCGCCAGGGGGAAGGTCCCGCCATCCATGACGGCCACCCGCTCCGTGCCCGGCCCGGTGCGATCTCGGCGTAAGTGCGCGAGGAGCGCGGTAAGGCTCGGAACGCCGAGCACACGGACTCCGGGCACGAGCGCTGCCTCCGGCGCATTCACCCGTGGCACGGCGACCGTGGCGAATCCCGCGGCCGCCGCGCTTGCGGTCGCGGGCAGAATGCCACGCACCGGCCGCAGGCGGCCGTCCAAGCCGAGTTCGCCGAGGAGCACCAGGCTGGCCAGCGCCGCGACGGGCAGCACGCCGTCAGCCGCGAGAATGGCTGCGGCGATGGCCAGGTCGAAGGCACTGCCGCGTTTGGGCAGGCTGGCCGGAGACAGGCCGACAGTGATCTTGCGCTGCGGCCACTGCTGATCACTGTTGACGATGGCTGAGCGGATGCGGTCGCGAGCCTCACGCAGCGCGGTGTCGGGCAGACCGACGAGCAGAAGCCCGACCAGGCCGTTGGCGATGTCGGCCTCTACTTCGACCGTGTGCCCCTCCACACCCACGAGCGCGATCGAGTAGCTGCGAGCGAGCGCCATCTAGCCCACCCCACGAACGTGCTCGACGACGTAGCCGCCGCTCCCGTCGCTGGTGAGCCCGACAGCGTCGATCCTGATCGCGTCGAACGCGGTGCCGTGCGCCGAGAGCCAGCGGACCGCCAGGCGCCTGAGCCTGGACAGCTTATGCCGCGTGATGGCCTCGAGCGGAGTACCGCAGCGGGATCCCGAACGAGTCTTGACCTCACATACCACCAGCGTGCGTCGCTCGGCAGCGACGATGTCGAGCTCGCCCTCCGCGCAGCGCCAGTTGCGGCCAAGTATGCGCAGTCCCGCCGTCTCCAGAAAGCTTGCCGCCGCGTCCTCTCCCTGCCTGCCGAGGGCGTCCTTGGGATGCACTGCGACCACCTCCACCATCGACGGTGGCTGGCGGTAGCACGGGGGCGCCAGAGCGCTTTTCCCGCTGTGGAGGCCGGTGGCTTGGAACCGGCGGCTGTGGGCCAGGCGGCAGAAATGTCAGACCCGCGTGATAGAGGCGCGCGGCGCGGGGGCGGCGCGGGGGCGGCGCGGGGGCGGCGCGGGGGCGGCGCGGGCGCGGGGCGGGGCGACGCGCGGTGCGGGGACGAGGCGACGCGCGGGGCGGGGGCGGATACCGCCGGGCCGATAGGTGGTCGTAATTGGCTGGTAGGTGATCGTAATTGGCTGGTAGGTGATCGTAATTGGCCGTTACGTGGCGCTGATTGGCCGTCGCTTCAGGATGGAAAGGCGTCCTTGCCGTCGGGGAGCTCCAGATCCGATCGCGCAAGCTCTTCAACGTTGACGTCCTTGAACGTGACGACGCGCACGTTCTTCACAAACCTGGCGGGCCTGTACATATCCCACACCCAGGCGTCTTGCATTGTGACCTCGAAGAACACGTCGCCGTTGTCGGCCGTGCGCACATCAAGCTCCACCTGGTTGGTGAGGTAGAAGCGCCGCTCAGTCTCGACGACATGGCTGAACAGCCCCACCACGTCGCGGTACTCGCGGTAGAGCTGCAACTCCATCTCTGTCTCGTATTTCTCGAGATCTTCTGCGCTCATTGTGTCCCCTCCGATCAGGCGGGCTCGCAAGCTCAGGCGGGCGCCCTCGCCCACGCCGCCCCGGCCGCGCGGCCATCCCCCGTGGCCACGTCGTCTGCGGCCAGCGCCGCGATCCCCGCATCGTCAAGGGCACAGGCAACGTCGGCCATCTCTTCATTGTCGGGCATCGGCTCGTTGTCGGGCATCGGCTCGTTGTCGGGCGTCGGCCACACCAACACCCGCGCGCCGCGCGCACGCAGTGCGCCCATGACGTTCACGAAGCTGAACCGATGCTGCGGGCAAGGACCGTGATCAGCCAGGGCCTGCGCATGCCGGGGAGTCACGTAACCCTTGTGCTCGGCAAAGTCGTATGCGGGGTAGCGGTCGTGCAACTCGGTCATGATGCGGTCCCTGGTCACCTTGGCCACAACGGAGGCGGCGGCCACGCACGCGGCGACCTGATCACCTTTCCACATGGCTAGCGCGGGCACGGTGAGACCTCGTACAGCGAAGCCGTCGGTGAGCACGTACCCGGGACGACAGGACATGCCGGCGAGCGCGCGGCGCATGCCAGCGATGTTGCACACATGCAGCCCCCGCCGATCGATCTCGGCTGACGGGATGACGACCGTATGCCAGGCAAGCGCATGGGCCACCACCTCACGGTAGACCTCCTCCCGCACAGCCGGAGCAAGGGCCTTGGAGTCGGCGAGCCCAGCAAGCGCGGAACCCGAGGGCGCAAGCGCGACGGCGGCGACGACCAAGGGGCCGGCGCACGCGCCGCGGCCGGCCTCATCGACGCCAGCCACCGGGGCCAGGCCAGCGCGGGCGAGCACTCGCTCGTAGCTGGACAGGCCAGACCCTCGCCTGGGCGTGTAACCGGATGGGCGAAGCACCGACCGACTCCGCAACCCGCCCGGCGTTGGAGGCGGCTGAGCTTCGCCGTCCGCTCGGTCGCAAGGCTCAGCCTCTGGTGCGCATTGCAAGCGATCCAGGCTCGTCATGACACTCGCAGCGTACGTCCGATCGCAAGAACACTCGTCAGGATCGGCACATCATACGGCAGGCACCGCAGGAGCGCCGACAGCAGTCAGGAGCGAGCCGGGTGAGCCGCTATGACCGTGCTGGCCCCGGGGGACGACCCCCCGGGATCCCCCCGCAGACCGCGGGGGTGCCACGCCGCGTGAGCCGTTATGGATCATTTTTACTTAACGGCTGCCGCTGGCGTGTCACTGCCCGGCGTGCGGAGACTGTGCATGCGCGGTTCGCCCGCCGGATCAGCGCGCTGCGTGCCCTCGCAGCCGGATCCTGCGCTGGATCAGCGTGAGGGGCAGCGCGCCGGCCAGGCCGAGGACGAATGGCGCGGCGGGAAGGCCGGCGGCGAGCGCCCGCTGCTCGAACGTGGCGGGGATTGGCAAGTCCCGGAACCGGTCCAGCGGCCAGACGACCACAAACGCGCGACCGACCACCTTGGACTCCGGTATCGAACCGCCGCCCGGGTCGCCGCGGTGCTCTCGCGAGTCGTAGGAGACAGCTCTGTGATCCCCCATGACCCACAACTCGTGCACGGGAACGGTGGTGTCGAACGGAATCAGTGACGGCTTGTTTCCCGGATACAAATACGACCTCTCGTTGAGCGGCACACCATTAACCGTTATCCGGCCCTCCGCGTCGCAGCACTTGACGTGGTCGCCGGGTAGGCCAATGACCCGCTTCACGTAGTCTTTTTCACCCGCGGTCACACCGAACGCGGCACCGACCCAGTTGGCAAAGCGCCGGATGGGATTGGACGGCGTGGCCTGCTGTGGGACAGTCGGATCCCACGAATCAAGTCCGTTGAAAACGGCGACGTCACCGCGGTGGATGTTGCGGAGATGATAGACGACCTTGTTAACCAGTATCCGGTCACCGATCTTCAGCGTGTTCTCCATCGACGATGAGGGGATGTAGAACGCCTGCACCGCGAATACCTTGATTATTATCGTGAGGCCGAGGGCCACGACCAAGAGCACCGGCAGTTCACGCCAGAACGAGCGTTGCCGCGCCCTCGTCTGCTCACTCGCGGCGGCATCGTCGGCCGGTCCAGTTCCGGCAGCCTCGTCCTTTGTGGCGGAACTCGTCATCTGGATACCCCCCGTCTCGGGGACGCTCGCCTGGCGATCGCCCCCTTCGCGCTCCCGTACCTCGCCGCCGGGCTCATGTGGCTGCGCCATCGCGGGCTGGCGCGGCCGCTGCTCGTCGTCCATCGCAATGAGCTTATCGCTGGGCTGGAAATCAGCGGAATCGGCGCAGCCGCGCGAGCGACCGCGCCACGGGGACCGCCAAGCCGAGGCCGGCGGAAAATTCGCTGGCTGACGCGGCGGCGACAGCGGTATCAAGTGCCGGTCGCTTGAACGTGGTGGGGATGGATAGCGTCTGCAGCTGTGACGGCGGCCAGAAGACAACGAAGGCCCTCCCCACCACCTGATTGATCGGCACAGTGCCGTCGCCCGGCGCCTGCATGTGGTACCTGGAGTCCGCGGAGTCGGCGCGATGATCGCCCATCACCCAGATCCGGCCGGGCGGGACTACGATCTTGAACCGTTGGGTCGACGGGTCGCTGCCCGGGTACAGATAGCCACCTTCGTGCAGTGGGACGCCGTTGACCGTTATGCGGTGCGCGGAGTCGCAGCACCTGACGTGATCACCTGGCAGCCCGATGACCCGCTTGATGTAGTCCGTGCCGTCGGTCTCCAGACCGATCCAGTGCAACACGTCATGATACGCGCGCGGCACCGGGCCTTGGGCCGGCGCCGATTTGGCAGGCGGGTCCCAGGAGCCCTGACCGTTGAATACGACGATGTCGCCGCGGTCTATCCCGCGGAAGTCGTAGATCACCTTGTTAACGAGGACCCAATCACCGATGCGGAGCGTGTCCTCCATCGAGCCAGACGGTATGCGGAACGACTGGACCAGGAACGCCTTGATGAGCAGCGCGAGGATCAGCGCCACCGCAACGAGGATGGGCAACTCGAGCCAGAACGGCCGTCGCTTCGCGCCGGGAGCCTCGGCGGGACTGGCCATCGGAGCCGCGCGGACCTGCTCAGCGGCTCGGGTTGTCGCGGCGTTCCTTGATCCGTGCGGCCTTACCGCGCAGCGAGCGGAGGTAGTACAGCTTGGCCCTGCGTACCCGTCCGCGCGTCACCACTTCGATCTTGTCGATGGACGGGCTGTTCACGGGGAAGGTCCGCTCGACCCCGACGCCATAACTGATCTTGCGTACCGTGAAGGTCTCGCGGCTGCCGCCGCCCTGCCGACGGATCACGACGCCTTGGAAGACCTGGATACGGGACCGGGTGCCTTCCTTGACTCGCACGTGCACCCTCAGGGTGTCACCTGGGCGAAAGCTGGGGATTTCCGAGCGGAGCTGTGCCTTCTCAAGCTCGGCGATCGCGGTGTGCATGGCAGCAGTTCCTCGTGGTATTCGCGCGTTACATGGGCGTGCTTCACGCCCTGGGCATGGGCTTTGAGTCTCTCGACACCTGCCCCGGCTAAGGGTACCCGGGCCGGACGGCGGCTTTCAGTGTGTCATATCAGCGGCGTCTACCGTGAAGCCAGCTCCAGACAACACCTCCCGGTCGCGGTCATCCAACGCAGCAGGATCGAGGCCGCGAACCAGTTCCGGGCGCATCGAGGCGGTGCGCCGCAGCGCCGCGTCACGGCGCCACCGGGCGATCGCCGCGTGATTACCTGAGACAAGCACGGGCGGCACGTCGCGCCCGCGCCAAACCCGCGGCTTGGTGTACACGGGGCCTTCGAGCAGGCCGGACATTCCCGCCGTGGCGCTGGATGCGGCGCTTGATTGACCGCCGGGCACGCCGACGGAAACGCCGGGCACGCCGAAAGAACCTCCGGACCCGCCGAAGGAGTCGTCGGCGACCGACGCGGCGTTGCCTACTACTCCGGGCAGCAGGCGGCAGGTCGCCTCCACGATGACGAGCACCGCTGCCTCGCCGCCGGCCAAGACGTAGTCCCCGATGCTCACCTCGTCCACCGGCATCCGGCTCCGTGCCTCGTCGATGACTCGCGCGTCGATGCCCTCGTAGCGGCCGCACGCAAAGACCAGATGCGGCTCATCGGCGTAGCGAGCCGCAGTGCGCTGGTTGAACAGCGTCCCGCTCGGCGTCGGCACTATCAGCCTTGGCGCGGGCGCCTGTCCAGGTGGCGCGACCGCGTCCAGCGCCTCGCCGAAGGGGCCTGGCAGCATGACCATTCCCGGCCCGCCGCCGTACGGCGTGTCATCGACGGTCCGGTGGACGTCGTGGGACCAGTCGCGAAGATCATGCACGATGACGCGGATGTCGCCACGTTCGGCTGCCTTGCCGATGAGCGACACACGCAAGGGCTCGAAATAGTCGGGAAAGATCGTAATGATGTCAATTCGCATGATCATCACGCCGGTTCGTGGTCGTCGAGCAACCCGGGTGGGGGGTCAATGAGCAGGTGACCGGCTGTCAGGTCAACCTCGGGCACGATCGCGGCGACGAATGGCACAAGCAGCTCTGCCGCGGAGTCCGGCGCCGAGTCCGCTGCGGCGCCCGCCGCCGAGTCCGCTGTGGCGCCCGGCGCCAAGTCGCGCCGGATCACGAGCAGGTCCTGGCCGTGGTGGCGCACGTCGGTGACCGTGCCCACGCGACGGCCATCCACGGTCAGCGCATGGAGCCCGATCAATTGATGGTCACGAAACTCATCAGGATCGTCCGGTGCGGGAACATCGGCCGAGTCGATCACGAGCCACACACCGCGCAACTTGTCCGCCGCGGCGCGTTCTGTGACCTGCGCGAAGCCTACGATCAGACCGCCCGCATGCGGACGTGACTTCGACACCCGCAGCGGGCCGAGCGCTTCGGGCCGGGTGGCGAGCACCCGGCCCGAAGCGAAACGCTCACCTGGGTCGTCGGTGCGAACCTCCACCATGACCTCGCCGCGTACTCCGTGCGGGCGGAGAATGCGGCCAACAGCCAGGAGCATGCCCGTTAGCGGACCTCATCAAGATCGAGCAAATCGACCCGGACGTAGCGATCGCCAGCGAGCGACCCCATGACAGTGCGCAAGGCCCGCGCCGTGCGTCCCCCCCTGCCGATCACCTTTCCGAGGTCGTCCGGGTGGACCCGCACCTCAAGGACCTTGCCGCGGCGTAGGCCGCGGCTGTTTACCCGGACATCGTCCGGGTGCTCGACGATGCCCTTAACGAGGTGCTCAAGGCTTTCCTCAAGCACGTCAGGCTCCGCTCGAGGCGTCATCGGTAACGGTCGCGTCACCTGCGCCGGCGCTCGCGCCGCTGGTGCCGCTTGCACCGCTGCCGCTGGCCGAGCCCTTTCCTGATTGCTCAGCCTTGCTGGCCGTGCTGCCCTCTCCTGCCCGGTCCGATCCTGCCCGGTCCGAAGCCTTGGCCGCCGACGCCTGCGCCGACGTGTCGGCACCCTGTTCCGCGTGATCGCCTGCCCTACCCCGCCTCGTCGCGGGTTTTCTTTGCCTGGAGGCGGCGGTCTTTTCGGCGTCGGCTTTGTCTGCGCTTGCCTTGTCTGTGCTTGCCTTGTCTGCGGTCGCCTTGTCTGCGGTCGCCTTGGCACCGCGGGCCTTGTCAGCACCGGCCTTATCGGCACCCGTCTTGTCAGCACCGGTCTTGCCCGCACCGGACCTGTCGGCACCGGCCTTGTCGGCGCGGGCCTTGCCCGTCCGGGCCTTGTCGGTGCCCGCTTTGTCGGTGCCCGCCTTGTCGGCACGGGCCTTGTCGGTGCCAGCCTCCACCGTGTCGGCTTTGTCCCCGACAGCCTCGGCCTGTTGGGCGGCGGGGCCTTTGCCCGGGCCGACGTCGGCGCGGGCGGTTCTGCCACCCTTCGCCGATCGGGCGTCGGGCCTGTCGGTTTTCGCGTCAGCCCTTCGCCCTCGCGTCTTGGCCGTGGTGGCCGCGGTTTCTGTCTCGCCGTGCGTTTCCTTTAGCGCAGCGGCGAAGGCGTTCCTCTTATCCGGCCTTGCGGGTGCGGACTTCAGCGTGCCTTCGGCACCTTCCTCGCCACGGAACCTCTGCCAGTCCCCAGTGATCTTGAGGAGGTTGCGCACTGGATCAGTCGGCTGCGCGCCGACTGACAGCCAGTACTGCGCCCGCTCTGAGTCGATCTCGATAAGCGAGGGCTCCTGCTTCGGGTGGTACTTGCCGATTTCCTCGATCGCACGCCCGTCCCGCTTGGAACGGGCATCAGCGACGACGACGCGATAGTACGGCGCATGGACTTTTCCCAGGCGCTTGAGTTTGATCTTGACAGCCACGGGTGTGGTCTTCTCCCAGCAGTCTCGGTACGAGCGGCGCCCTGCCGGGTGGGGACCGGCGAGACCACTCGGGGCGGGACCCGGGTCTGCGAGTGAGAGAGGGCCTCGCAGCCAAGGAGTCGCGGTCACATTGTGCCAGAGACCGGGCAGTGCCGCGTAATCGCCCGCCCGCGGCATCCCGCTCCGCCGGCCGCCCGCGGCACCCGGTCCCCCGCCTGCCCACTGCATCCCACTCCCCCGCCACCTGCGGCACCCGGGCCCGGCCGCCGCGGCACCCCGCTCCCGGCCACCCGCGGCATCCGGGCCCGGCCACCCGCGGCCCCCCGCTCCCCTCAGCGACCCACTCTTCTCGGCGACCGCATCTGTTTCTGTGCGAGGTGGCAGCTACTTGCGCTTTGGGTTCTTGCCTTTGGCCAGGCCGCGCGGCTTGAACGCGGCAGGGACGTCCCGCAGATTCGCCAGGTCGAAGTCGGCGGGCGCGTCGCCGCGAAGGCCGGGCAAGCCGCCAGGCCGGCCACCGAACCCGTCCGGCCGCGCGCCGGCACCGTCGCCGCTGCGTCGCCCATGCCCGCCGGCGCCGACCGTTCCTCGCGCATCTGAGCCAGCCGAACCGGCACCTGCCGAACCGGCACCAGCCGAACCGGAGCCCTTCGCCACGGCACCTGGGCCTCCCCCGGACGCGGCACGGTTGGGCGCGCCACCGGGCCGACCGCCTTTCGGCTTCTTCTTGCCCTTCTTCCCCTTCGCAGCCTTGACGGCCTTGCGTCGCATACCGGGCATCCCCGGCATGCCGGGCATGCCCGGCATGCCGCCGCCGAGGACCTGGCGCATCATCTTCTGCGCCTCGAAGAACCGGACAACGAGATCGCCAACCTCACCCACGCTGACGCCGGAGCCCCGTGCGATCCGCGCCCTGCGTGAGCCGTTAATAATCTTCGGGTTGCGCCGCTCCTCAACAGTCATCGAGCGCACGATCGCGAGCACCCGGTCGAGCTGGTGGTCATCTATCTGGCTGAGGATCTCCCTGTTTTGCGCCGCGCCAGGGAGCATGCCGAGCAGGTTGCCGATCGGGCCAAGCTTGCGGACCATCATCAGCTGCTCAACGAAGTCCTCAAGGGTGAAGCCATCGCCGGAGACGAGCTTGCCCGCCATCTGCGCGGCTTGCTCTTGATCAAACGCCTGCTCCGCCTGCTCGATCAGCGTGAGCATGTCGCCCATGTCGAGAATCCGCGACGCCATCCGGTCCGGGTGGAACAGATCGAAGTCCTCGAGCTTTTCGCCGGCCGACGCGAACATGATCGGCCGGCCGGTCAGCTGGGCGATGGACAGCGCCGCGCCACCACGTGCGTCGCCGTCGAGCTTTGTGAGCACGACGCCGTCATAACCGACGCCGTCAAGGAATGCCTGGGCGGTCACCACGGCGTCCTGGCCGATCATCGCGTCAACCACGAAGAGGATCTCGTCCGGGTCGACCGCGTCCCTGATCGCCACGGCCTGGCGCATCATCTCGTCGTCGATGCCCAGCCGCCCCGCGGTGTCGATCACCACCATGTCGTGCTGTAGAACCCTTGCTTCGCTTACCGACCGCCGGGCGACGGCGACAGGATCGCCGACGCCGTTGCCAGGCTCGGGCGCGAACACACTGACCTCGGCGCGCTCGCCAAGCACCTGCAACTGCTGTACGGCGTTGGGTCGCTGCAGGTCGGCGGCGACGAGCATGGGCGTGTGCCCCTGGATGCGCAGCCAGCGCGCGAGCTTGGCGGCGAGCGCGGTCTTACCTGAGCCCTGGAGCCCGGCAAGCATGATGACGGTCGGCGGCGTCTTGGCGAACTCCAGCCGCCGGGTCTGGCCGCCGAGAATCTCGATAAGCTCCTCGTGGACGATCTTGATGACCTGCTGCGCCGGGTTGAGGGCCGCGGACACTGCCTCGTCGCGCGCCCGTTCCTTGACGCGCGCGACAAACTGCCTGACTACCGGCAGCGCCACGTCTGCCTCTAGCAACGCGATGCGGATCTCCCTGCAGGTCGCGTCGATATCGGCCTCGGACAGGCGCCCCCTGCTTCGCAGCGAGGAGAAGACCTGGGTTAGCCGGTCAGATAGCGTCTCGAACACGTTGCGGCCGTCCTCGGGCAGGAATACGGATCGGCTATCAAGGCTATCCGGTCGCCGCCATGCGAGCGCGCCGCGGACATGGCGGCGATCGCCACCGCGTGACCCTGTTGCTCGGGCTAGGCGAGGATCGTGCCGCACACGGCGGCGTCGATGGCTCAATCAGCCGGCGGCGGACGCGGCCGGGGGCTGGGGGAGAGCGCGGCGAGCACCCGCTCCCTGATGATCGCGCGCACCTTGTCGCCCGCGGGTGGGTTGCCCGACCCATCGACCACGTAAAAGGCGTCCACCGCCTCGGCGCCGAGGGTCTCGACCCGCGCCGCCCGCACGTCCAGGCCACACTCGCCCAGGGCACGGCCGATCCGCCAGAGCAGGCCGGGTTCGTCGTGCGCGCGGACCTCCACGACAGCCGCGCTGTGTGAGGCGTCGTCGACAAGCGTGACCCTTGGCGGCGCAGTGGGAACCCCGGGCCGGGGCTGATATGCCCGCTGTCGCCGGGCCAGCCGTTCCGCCACGTCCAGCCTGCCCTCAATCATGCGGCGCAGGTCACTTTCTATCAGCGCCTGGTCAGGCGGTGTCCCGAACTCGGGCGCGACCGTGAAGACGGTCACAGCGGTGCCACCGGCCGCCGTCGCGGTCGCGGACCGGACCGCGAGCCGGTGCGAAGCGAGCACGCCAGCCGCTCGCCAGAGCAGCCCAGGCCGGTCGGGGGCGACGAGCGTCACCTGCGCGCCACGCACCACCGCCGCCATGCCGCCCCGCTCCGCAAGGTCGCGCTGCTCCGCGGTGAGCGCCGCCGCAGGCGGCGGTTCGTCACCCTCAAGCACGGCCGCCGTGCGCCGCACCAGGTCAGCGACGAGAGCCGCCTTCCAGTCGTTCCACGCGGCAGGCCCTGTGGCCCGTCCGTCGGCGATGGCGAGCGTGTGCAGCAGTTCGAGTAGCTGGCGGCTGGCGACCAGTTTGGCCACCCGCTCGGAGGTCATCGGGTCGTCCAGGTCACGGCGCGTTGCTGTCTGAGGCAGCAAAAGATGATGCCGAACGGCTGCCGCGAGGATCTCGACATCCCGCGCTCCCAGCCCCAGCCGGTGACCGACGTCGCGGGCCACTTCCGCGCCCGACACGCAATGGTCGCCTGGCCACCCCTTGCCGATGTCGTGCAGCAGCGCGCTCAGCAGAAGCAGGTCGGGACGAGCGACATCGCGGACCATGGACGCGGCGGCCGCGGCGCACTCCACCAGGTGCCTGTCGACCGTGAAGGTGTGCAGTGGATTGCGCTGCGGGCGGTTGCGCACCCGTTCCCAGTCCGGCAGCAGGGCCGTGACGAGGTCTTCCTGATCGAGCGCCTCCCAGACGCCGATGGCGGCGCGGCCGGCGCCGAGCAGCGCCACGAGCGCGTCGCGCGCCTCGTCCGGCCATGGGACGGGCATGGGTGGGCACTCGCGGAGCCTCGCGAGGGCGGCAGGAGAAAGCGGCACGCCGCTTGTGGCCGCGGCCGCCGCGGCACGCAGCACAAGCACGGGATCGCCTGCGGGATTGGCGGAGCGGGCGAGCACCACCTCGCCGTCCTGTTGGACCACGCCGTCGGCGAGCGGGCTGCGCTCTGTCGGTCCACCCGGGGCCAGTCCGCCGCGGGCGCCGCCAACGACCCGCCCGCGATGGCGAGTTTTACCTCGCCGCCGGGCGCCAAGGCTCCGCTCCACCTGCCACCACGTGTGATCGATCGCGTAGCCAATGGTCCTGCCCGCCTGAGCCAGCGCCCGCTGCACCGAGTCGGCGTCGAGCAGGCCGAGCGCGCGCGCGACCTCATCCTGCTCTTCGAGCACAAGGCGGTCGGCGCGGCGGCCGGTCACCTCGTGCAGGACGTGCCGCACATCCATGACGGTTTCGTAGGCGGTCCGCACCCGTGGACCAGGCGCGGGCGCCACCCACGCCGCCGCCACGGCCTGGATGGCGTGCACGTCGCGCAATCCGCCGCGGGCCTGCATCAGGTCCGGCTCAAGAAGAAACGCCAGCTCGCCGTGCCGCTGCGCACGCTCGGCCGTCATCGTGGCCAACTCGGCCAGGCGGACACGCGAGGCCGAGCGCCAGTCACCGAGCACCGCCTCACGAAGCTGCACGGTGAGCGCCGCCTCTCCCGCGACGTGCCGTGCATAAAGCAGGCCGAGGGCGGCCTTCATGTCGGCGGCAGCGACCTTTCTTGCTTGCGTCACGGTCCGGACCGCGTGATCAAGCTGGGCACCTGAATCCCAGACCGGATACCAGATCCTGTCGGCGAGCGCGCTGACGTCGCGGCGGCCGTCGTGCAGCAAGATCACGTCAAGGTCGCTTCCCGGCGCCAGCTCGCGCCGGCCGTAACCGCCCACGGCGACCAGGGCGATCGCAGGCTCCGCACCGAGCAGTCCGGCGAGCCAGCGGTCTGCCTCAGCCGACCGCTGCGCGCGCTGTGCGCAGAAAGAAACCTTGCCGCTCCCCCTGCCGCTAGAGGGCATCCGGGCCGCGCTCTCCTGTCCTCACCCGGACAACCGACTCAACGGGCACGCACCAGACCTTGCCGTCGCCGATCCGGCCCGTTTGCGCCGCTTTCACTATCACATCGACGAGGTCGTCGGCGTCCTCGTCGTCGGTGAGCACCTCAAGGCGCACCTTTGGCACCAGGTCCACCTGGTATTCCGCACCCCTGTACACCTCGGTGTGACCGCGTTGCCTGCCGTAACCGCTCGCTTCGCTGACCGTCATGCCACGCACGCCGAACGCCTGCAGCGCCGATTTCACCTCATCGAGCTTGAACGGCTTGATGACGGCGGTGATGAGCCTCATCCCTGCACCAGCTCCTCTGCCCTCGATTGTCATGACCTTGCGCCAGCGGCGTTTCGGCAGGCGCCCTGCGATGTTTCCGGCCTGTGAAACCGAAGGCGGCTGTGTTTCTGTCATGTTTCGCCGGCCAACGGACCACGCAGGCCAAAGCCCCGGGCCAAGCAGGGCCGTTCGGCCCTACCGTGTGGGGCGGCCGGAGGATCAAGATGCCGGTGGAGCGGTGGGCCGCGATGGCTGAGGTATCTTCGGGCCGGTGCGGCCCACCGCGAACGGGCCGCCCGCACAGCTGCCGCGATGGATGGGAGCCCGCTCGTGACCTTCACGGACGCCGAACGCGCATATCTCGACGGCCAGATTCTCGGCAGGCTGGCCACGATCGGTCCGGACGGCGCACCGCGCAACGTCCCAGTCGGCTTCCGGCTCAACCACGAACTCGACACCATTGACATCGGCGGCCATAACCTCGCCACCAGCCAGAAGTTCCGTAATGTCCAGCGGGATCCGCGCGTCTCATTTGTCGTCGACGACCTCGTGTCAACCGATCCGTGGACACCTCGGTTCATGGAGATCCGCGGCAGGGCGCAGGCGCTGTCGGCAGGTGGCGAGGCGCACGGCCCCGGATTCGCGCCGGAACTTATCCGCATCACACCGCGCCGGATCGTCGCTTTCGGCATTGACACGCAACGGCAGGCGCGCAACGTGTGACAGCGGGGGGCACCGTCATCCGTCCGACCGTGGCGGTGGCCGGATCGCTCCGGTTCGCCCGGCGTGCCGTCGCCGGCTGACGGGACAGACCGGGCTAACCGGACAGCACCGCGTCCACGAATGTCTCTGGCTCGAAAGGCGCCAGATCGTCCGGGCCCTCGCCGAGCCCGACGAGCTTGACGGGAACGCCTAGTTCGCGCTGCACGGCAATGATGATCCCGCCCTTGGCCGTGCCGTCCAGCTTGGTCAGCACGATCCCGGTGACGTCCACCACCTCGGCGAAAACACGCGCCTGCCGCAGACCGTTCTGGCCGGTGGTGGCGTCAAGCACAAGCAGAACCTCGTCCACGGGCAGCTGTTTTTCTATGACCCGCTTCACCTTGCCCAGTTCGTCCATCAGCCCGGTCTTGGTGTGCAGCCGGCCGGCCGTGTCGATGATCACGACGTCGACGCCGTCAGCGATGCCGTCGCGCACGGCCTGGAACGCCACGCTCGCCGGGTCGGCCCCCTCGCGCTCGGACCGGACAACGCGGGCGCCGACCCGCGCTCCCCAGGTCTGCAACTGGTCGACCGCGGCGGCGCGGAACGTGTCCGCCGCGCCGAGCAGCACGGTCCGTCCATCGCCGACCATGGAGCGCGCGAGCTTACCGCACGTGGTGGTCTTGCCCGTGCCGTTGACGCCGACCATCAGCACCACCGCTGGGCGGTCACCGCTGTGCGCGATCCGCAGCGCGCGGTCGCCGTCGGCGCCTATCTGGCCAAGCAGCTCGGCCTTGAGCAGTTCGCGCACCTCGTGCGGACCGCGCGTGCCGAGCACCTTCACCTTGGTCCGCAGCTCGTCCACGATCTGACGGGTCGGCGTGATCCCCATGTCAGCGGCGATCAACGTGTCTTCGATCTGCTCCCACACGGCGTCATCCAGGGTGTCCCTGGCGAGCAAGCCCAGCAGGACCGACCCGAAGCCGCTTTGCGATCGCGCGAGCCTCGCGCGCAGGCGCACCATACGGCCCGCCGACGGAGGCGGCTTCTCCAGCACCACGGCGGGCGGCATGCCCTCGACCGGGGGGGCCCCGGGCACGATGGTGGCGGCGCCGCCACCGCCGGCCCCGGCCCGTTGGGCTTCGCCGGGCGGCGCCTCGGTTGTTTGGGTGGCGCCTGTTCTTGCGGCGCCCGGCTTTGCGGCACGTGGGCGCCTGCGCGCACGCGGCGCAAGAAGGAACGCCCCGCCCGCGACGACCAGCAGCGCGCCGATGACGATGATCAATATCAGGTAAGCAGACATGGCAGCACCAGTCTCGCAGACGGCGCTCGCCGCGAGACAGCTCAGTAGCCCACGTAGGGCTGGCCGCCCTGCGCTGCTGGCGCCGGGCCGGCCCAGCTCAGCGGCGACGGGGCTCAGGCCGAGACGCGCTCGCGCAGCCGCTGGCTCACCACGGCCGACACTCCGTCACCGCGCATCGTGATGCCGTAGAGCGCGTCCGCGACCTCCATCGTCCGCTTCTGGTGAGTGACGATGATGAGCTGCGAGCTCTCCCGTAGTTCATCGAAGACCGCGAGCAGCCGCTGCAGGTTCACATCATCAAGCGCGGCCTCAACCTCATCGAGCACGTAGAACGGCGATGGCCTGGCCTTAAAGATCGCGAGCACGTAGGCGATCGCCGTCAGCGACCGCTCGCCGCCGGACAGCAGCGACAGCCGCTTCACCTTCTTGCCCGGGGGCCTCGCCTCGACATCGACGCCGCTGGTCAGCATGTCGTCTGGCTCGGTGAGGACCAGGTTTCCCTGGCCACCGGGGAACAGCCGCGCGAAGATCTGCTCGAACGCGCGCGCGGTGTCCTCATACGCGGCGGTGAAGACCTGCAACACCCGGTCGTCCACTTCCTTGATCACCGTGAGCAGGTCACGCCGTGTCCTTTTGAGATCCTCGACCTGCGATGACAAGAAGGTGTGCCGCTCCTCCAGCGCGGTGAACTCTTCCAGGGCCAGCGGGTTGACCTTGCCCAGGCGGGAAAGCTGGCGCTCGGCGGTGGCGGCTCGGCGCTCTTGCTTCTGCCTGTCGTAGGGAGTTGGCTTGGCGTCCTGCGGCGCGTCGGGCGGAGGCGGCACGGCAAGCTGCGGCCCGTACTCGGCCACGAGCGCCTCGGCGTGCACGCCGAACTCCTCCGCCGCCCGGCTTTCGATCTGCTCCAGCCGCAGTCGCTGCTCCGCGCGCGCGATCTCCGCCGTGTGGGCCGCGTTCACCAGCTTGTCGTGCTCGGGCGTAAGTTGCCTGAGCTGGTCGCGCACGGCCTTGAGCTGCGCGGCGCGCTGCGAGCCCGCGGCCTCGGCTGCCTCGCGCGCGGCGAGCGCGGCGGCGATGTACCGCTCGATCCGCGCGGTCGCGTACTCGGCGCCCTGCGCCACCCGCGCCGCCATAACCGCCTGCTTTGCCCGCAGCTCACGGCGCCGCCGCGCCAGCTGCCTTGCGGCGCGTTCGCTCGCTGCGGCCTTGACGAGGGCGTCCGCGCGGCCAGCGATCGCAGCGACCCGCTCCTCGGCCGTGCGCACGGCGAGCCGTGCCTCCATCTCCGCGTTCACCGCTGCCTCGCGCCGTTTGGCCAGCCGGTCACGCTCGGCAGCCGGTTCCCGGGCGCTGCCCGCCTGCGCGAGCTGCGCCTGCGCTTCGACCTCGTCAAGCTTGCGCTCCAGGTCGGCGAGCTTGCCAAGATCGGTCTCGCGCGAGCGCTCTGCCGCATCGATGGCCTTGGCCAGCCGCTTGGCTTCGTCCGCGGCCGCCCGAGCCGCGCCGCCGAGCCTGCCGAGCTGGCCAGAGACCTCGGCCGCCGCCGCGTCCGCCTCGCGCAAGACGCCGGCCGCCTCGGCGACGGCACGCTGCGCGCGTTCCTCCTCTTCGGCGGCGACCGCGAGCCGCCGCGCCGCTTCAGCGCAGCGCTCATCGGCCTCGGCAAGGCGTGCCCGTGTCTCGTCGGCCGCCGCACGCACTTCCAGCTGGCTCGGCCCGTGCGCCGAACCGCCGTGGGCGAAGAAGGCGCCGAGCAGGTCGCCGTCGCGGGTGACGACGCGCAGTTGCGGTTGCGCCCGCACGAGCTCCCGCGCCGCGGCAAGGTCGTCGACGACGACGACGCCGCGGAGCAGGGCGGCGAGGGCCGGCGTCGCCTCTTCCGGCGCCCGGACAAGCTCGGCGGCATACCGAACGGCTGACGGCAGGCTGGCGCGCTCATCGTGTGCGGGCAGCACTGGTGTCGGCACGACCATGGGCGGCGCGGCGCCGCCCCGCGCGGCCTCGCCTGGCGGCGACGCGATCACCACGCCAAGGCGGCCGGCCCCCCGGCTCTTCAGCTCGGCGATGGCGTCGGCGGCAGCGTCGAGGCCAGCGACCACGACAGCGTCGGCGGCGGTGCCAAGCGCCGCCGCGATCGCGGTTCGCGCGGCTTCCTCGACGCTGATCAGCACGGCCAGCGGCCCGAGCACGCCGGCGAATGACTCCGGCTCGGCGAGGACCGTCCCCGCCGCGTCGGTGCCGGCGCGCAGGCTCAGCTCCAGCGCCTCAGCGCGCGCGTGCAGCGCGGCGCGCTCCCTGCTGGCGTGATGCTCATCGGCTCGCAGCTCCTTGACCCGCTGCGTCACCTCCGCCGCCACGGTCTCGGCTTGCCCGTGCGCCTCGGCAAGCTCGGCGTGTCCGCCGGTCCTTTCGACCACGCGCTGGGTGAGTTCGGTGTGCTCGCGGCGCGCGCGCTCGGCTCGGGCACGCGCCTGACCCGCCGCCACCGACAGGCGCCCGATCTCCTCGGTGGCCGCATCGGCGTGGCTGCGCAATGCCTCCGCCTGTTCACGCAGCCGTGCCGCCCGCTCGGCTCGCTGCGCCTCCTTCTTGGCCGCCGCCGATGTCCGCCGCTCGACCTCGGCGACCGCGGATTCCACGGCTGCCCGTTCGGCAACAGAAGCGTCCAGGGTCTTTCTGTCGGCGGCCAGCCGGGCGGTGAGCTTCGCCTCCTGCGCGCGGACCTGCTTCGCCTCGGCCGCGAGTTCGCCAGGATCTCGGCCCGGTCGGGCCGGCAGGTCCTCGGCGCTGAGATGGCGGTGCCGCTCGGCTGCGAGCGCGGCCACCCCGCGCAGCCGTTCGGACAAAGCGGAGAGCGCGAACCACGTGTCGCGCGCCCGTGCGAGCCTGGGCGCGTCTTCCGCCGCCTGCGCCTCGAGTTCGGCTTCGCGCCGCCGCGCCAGTTCGAGCGCCGCGGCCGTGGCGTCGCGCCGCTCCGCGACCAGCGCCTCGTCGGCAACTTCTCGGTCCAGCGCCGTGTGCAGCCGCACGTAGTCGTCGGCGAGCAGCCGGAGCCTGGCGTCACGAAGCTCGGCTTGGATGACCGCGGCCCGCCGGGCGATCTCCGCCTGCCGGCCGAGCGGCTTGAGCTGGCGCCGCAGCTCGCTGGTGAGGTCGACAAGCCGGGTGAGGTTGGCCTGCATGGCCTCGAGCTTGCGTAGCGCCTTTTCCTTTCGCTTACGGTGCTTGAGTACCCCCGCTGCCTCCTCGATCAGGGCGCGGCGCGCCTCGGGCCCTGCCTGCAGCACCTCTTCGAGATGGCCCTGGCCAACGATGACGTGCATCTCACGGCCCATCCCTGAGTCAGAGAGCAGTTCCTGCACGTCGAGCAGGCGGCAGTGATCCCCGTTGATGGCGTACTCGCTCTGCCCTGAGCGGAAGAGCAGCCTGCTGATGGTGACCTCTGTGTAGTCAATCGGCAACGCGCCGTCGCTGTTGTCGATGGTCAGGGTGACCTCGGCGCGGCCGAGTGGCGGCCGGGACGACGTGCCGGCGAAAACGACGTCCTCCATCTTGCCGCCACGCAGCGTTTTGGCCCCCTGCTCGCCCATGACCCAGCACAAGGCGTCAACGACGTTGGACTTGCCTGACCCGTTCGGGCCCACGACGCAGGTGATGCCTGGTTCGAAGCGCAGCGTGGTCGCCGAGGCAAAAGATTTGAACCCGCGCAGCGTGAGGCTCTTCAGGTACACGCGCGAGCACTCCTCCTTGCGCCGTTCCTTGCGCCGTCGTTGCCGCGGTCGGCGGTGGGTTCCAGGGACCGACCCCTGGAACCCGCACACTACCGCGATTGCCGGGCCCGATCGGGCAGGCTCGCGGTGCGCCGCAGGCCAGGCTTGGGCTTGGGATGTGAATGCCCCGTCTTTGCGATCGCATGCGGGTTTGCGATCGCATGCGCGCCGCGGCGGTGAGAAGGCTGGCCAGAAAGCTAGTGGTCTATAAGAGGAGTCTTGCTTGGCCACGCGACGCCCAGGCGGGCCCACCAGGTCAAGCGAATAGGGACGCCGTTACGGCGCCCCTATGTCGTCTCCGGCTGGGCCTTGTCCGCAGGCCTCGTCAAGTAAGCGCAGGTTCCCGAGCGAGCGCTGGTTCCTTGCGAGGCGCCAGGAGGTCGTGATCGACGCCTGCGGCGAGCGCGTTGTTTTCTTCCTGGAGCCGAGCAAGCTCAGCTTCCAGGTCACGCACGCGCTGCTGCAGGCGGCGCATTTCGGCGACCATGCGCGGATCTGGACCGCCGACGTGGCCGAGAATAGCCTTCGCCATGGTAGAAGGTCCTCCACACTGAGTGACCAGAGTGGGCACACGCACGAACACGCCAACATGAGCGGAAAAGTGCGCGGCAGGTAGTAGTACTAGGGTCCCACCGAGCCGTTGACCAGTCAAGTTGACCAGCTGCGCGCCGCGGTTCGCGCTCACCTGGCGACGAAGCTTCGCGGCCCGCCCTCGCGCGGCTCGCCCCAGCGGGCCGTCACGGCGGCGACCCGTCCCGGCGTCCCTGGCGCTTTCAGCAGGGCAAGTAGCTCTTCAAGTGCGGGGCGCGGGCCCTCGGCGAGGATCTCTACGCGGCCATCGGGAAGATTCGTCGCATAGCCGGACAGACCGAGGTTGAGCGCGTGGCGGCGAACCCACCAGCGGAACCCGACCCCTTGGACCCATCCGTCCACCCACGCCGTCAGCCGCGCAGGCGCCGATGGCCCGTCACCCATGGCCATGGCGCCACCTGTGCCGCACATCGCCCGTCACCACCGGGCACGGCGGGGCAAGGGCTGGCATCGCGGGCAGCTGAAGGCGGAGCGGTTCATGAACGGGTCGCGGCGCACGGGCGCCCCGCACCGGGGGCACGGCTGTCCAGTCCGGCCATAAACGGCGAGCGAACGGCCGAAGTATCCGCCTTCGCCGTTCACGTTGACGTAGAGCGCGTCGAACGATGTGCCGCCCGCGCCGAGCGCCTCCACGAGCACCGTGCGCACCGCGGTGAGCAGTCGCTCTACCTCACTGAGGCGAAGGGTCTCGGTCGGACGCGCCCAGTGCAGCCGCGCGCGCCACAACGCCTCGTCCGCGTATATGTTGCCGATCCCGCTGACCAGCGACTGGTCGAGCAACGCGCGCTTGATGCCGGTGCGGCGGCGGCGAAGCGCGGCGGCAAGCACCCTGGGATCAAAGGATCTGTCGAGTGGATCGGGCGCGATGTGCGCGATCGGGGCAGGGATGTCTGCCGAGATCGGCGCGACACAAAGGTGGCCAAACGTGCGCTGGTCCACGAAACGCAGGTCCGGCCCGGCGTCAGAGAAGGTGAAGCGGGTGCGGACGTGGCCGGAAAGCGGACGTCCCGGCTCACCGAACAGCAGCTGGCCGCTCATGCCAAGGTGGGCAAGCAGGGCGTCTTGCGCACCTGCGGGCGTGCCTGCCACGGGGAGCCACAGATACTTTCCACGCCGCCGTGCGCTCGTGGCGACACGCCCGACGAGCCGGGCGGCGAAGTCGTCAGGTCCCGCGGCGTGCCGCCGAACAGCTCGAGGGTGGAACACCGTTGCTGTGTCGATCGTGCGGCCCACCATGTGCCGCTCGAGCCCGGCCCTGACGACCTCGACCTCGGGCAGCTCAGGCACGGCTCAACTCCTTGTGCGCACTAGGCCGCGCCGGGCGGGCTTTCGCCGTCCTGGCCAGACTCCGCCGCGCCCGTCGTGTCTGGCCAGGACACGGCGCCAGTCTCGGCGTCCAGCGAGTCGGCGGAGCGGGCGGCCGCGCTCGCCGACTGGGCACGAATCGCCGTCCACGCGATCTCGGCGGCCTGCTGCTCCGCCTCCTTCTTCGAGTGCCCTTCGCCCGAGCCGTAGACCTTGCCGCCGACGCGCACCACCGCGCGGAACGATTTTTGGTGGTCCGGTCCGCTCTCGGTGACCTGATACTCGGGCACGCCGAGCATCTCGGCCGCCGTCAGCTCCTGCAACGAGGTCTTCCAGTCCAGGCCCGCCCCGAGTTGCGCGGAGCGGGCGATCACGGTATCGAACAGGAAATGCACGAGCTTGGAGGCCTCGTTGAGGCCACGGTCCAGGTACACCGCTCCGATGATCGCTTCCAGCGTGTCCGCGAGAATCGAGGACTTGTCGCGCCCTCCTGTGCCCTCCTCGCCCCTGCCGAGCTTGATATGGCGGCCGAGGTCGAGGCCGCGCGCCACGCCGGCGAGCGCGCGCATGTTGACCACCGCGGCGCGCAGCTTGGCGAGCTGGCCCTCGGGCAGATCCGGGTGCTCGTTGAACAAGGTGTCTGTGACCACCAGACCGAGAACGGAGTCGCCGAGAAACTCCAGGCGCTCGTTCGTGGGCAAACCACCGTTCTCATATGCGAACGAGCGATGGGTGAGCGCGCGGTCGAGCAACTCCATGCTGAGCGGGACACCGAGGGCAGAAAGCAGCTCCGCGGGCTCCGGGACCCCGTGGCCACCGCCCATGGGTGGCTCACCGCTCATCGCGCTCCTCCTCTGAGCCGATATCGCGCAGTGTATCTCGCCGATATCTCTCCGTGACATCGCGTCAGCCTGCGACCACGCGGACTGCAGCGTCGGAGCCGCTATGCAGGCGTGATTACCTGGCGGCGATTGTATGTGCCACATGTCGGGCACGCCGTGTGCTGGAGCTTGGTCTCGTGGCATTGCGGGCACTCGGCGAGCGCCGGCGCGACGGCCTTCCATCGCGCCCGGCGCGCCCGGGTGTTGCTGCGCGACATTCTCCGCTTGGGGACTGCCACCTCAGGCCTCCTGTCGATCGTCTTTGTGGTCCGGGTCGATCCACGGCGGGGCCATCGTGCCGGCCACGTCCAACTGGCGCAGCGCCGCCCACCGTGGGTGGACGCCGTCACCGTGGCCATGGTCCCGTCCCAGATCAGCGAGCCGTGCGCCGCACTCGGCGCACAGGCCCGGGCAGTCATCCGAGCAGAGCGGCGAGAGCGGCAGCGCGAGCAGCACCGCATCGCGGCAAGCCTGCTCGAGGTCGAGCAGGTCGCCGTCGAGACGGCAATCCTCTTCCGTTGCCTCGCTGCCCGCGTCGCCGGCAGCCGGGTAACAGAAGAGTTCCTGGAACTCTACCTCGATGAACGAGGTAAACGGATCCAGGCAGCGCGCGCACGCACCGGACACGGGCGCTCGCACGGCGGCTGAAACGAGCACGCCTTCCATCACGGCCTCGAAGAGGAGGTCGAGTTCGAGGTCCGCGCCCTCGGCGACCCCGACGAGCGAGCCGCAAAAGGTCGCGGGTGCGGGCACCCGCCGGCGCATGGTGCGTGAAGAACCCGGCTGACGTCCGAGCGCGCGAGTGTCGAAGACGAACGGGCTGCGGGCATCGGGGCGGGCGGAGAGATCTCTGGTTCTGTGTGACATGACCAAATAACGGTTTCGGGCACGACCGAGCGCTCAGCCTACCCGACCGCCCGCAGGTAGCCCAACCCCGCGCGGGGGGCGGTCCGCGCCCTGGTCGGGCACCGGCGCTCAGGGTTGGCTGAGCCGTTCGGCTAGCCGTTGCGTGACCGCGGCGGGCACGAGCCCCGACACGTCGCCGCCATACTGGGCAACCTCCTTGACCAGGCTCGACGACAGGAACGCATAAAGCGGATTGGTGGTCATGAACAGCGTCTCCACGCCGGCGAGGCGGTAGTTCATCTGGGCCATCTGCAGCTCAAAGTCGAAATCGCTGACCGCGCGCAATCCCTTCACGATCGCGGAGATTTCGTTAGCCCGGCAGAATTCGACAATAAGCCCGTGAAACTTGTCGATCCGGACGTTCGGATACTCCGCAGTCACCTCGCGCAGCATGTCGACGCGTTCGTCGACCGTGAACAGGTTGCGTTTGGAGATATTGATCAAGACGGCGACGACCACCTCTTCGTAGAGCCGCGCTGCCCTGCTGATGATGTCGAGATGCCCGTTCGTCACGGGATCGAAGGAGCCTGGACAGACGACACGCACGCTGATCGACCCTCCGTTCATCCCGCTTGCCCGCCTGCCGCGAGACCGTACCAGAGCGTCGCGTCCCCGTAGCGCCGCGCCCTATCCGCGGCAAATCCGGCCGGCCAATCGAGCGGCCCACTGCCCGTCGCGCGCTCCACCGCCACCAGCGCCCCCTCCGCCAGCCACCCCCGGTTGAGCAACGCGTCAAGCATCGTCGCCACCACGTGATCGTCGGCCGCGTAGGGCGGATCCGCAAACACAAACTCGTAGCGCCGCGTATCGGGCCCGCGAGCGAGCACCCGCTCCACACGATCGGCTACCAGACACGCGCCAGGAAGGCCCAGGCCGGCGATATTCGCATGAATCGCCCGGATGGCCGCAGGCGCAGACTCAACAAGGACGGCATGCGCCGCCCCCCGCGAAAGCGCCTCCAGCCCCACCGCGCCCGACCCCGCGTAAAGGTCCAGCACCCGCGTACCCCGCAGCGACCCGAGCGCCGACTCCACGGTCCCGAACAGCCCCTCCCGCGCCCGGTCGCTGGTCGGCCGAGTAACCCGGCCGGGCGGGACGAGCAGCCGCCTGCCGCGCGCGATCCCAGCGATCACTCGGGTCATGGCCAGCACGCCACCCGCAACGATGCAGGCACGCCTACGCCTTCTCCAGATATTCGGCCCGCTCAGGATCCAGGAGAGCCTCCAGAGCGCGGGCGAGCACGGGATGGTCGGTTAGCTCAGGGTCGGACCGGACCAGGCTCATGGCCTCCGCGCGGGCTTGCCCGATCAACTCCTCATCGCGGGCCAAGGTGAGCAGCTTGAGGTGCGACTGCCGACCGGACTGCGCGGCGCCAAGCACGTCTCCTTCTCGGCGCTGCTCCAGATCCAGCCTGGAGAGCTCGAACCCATCGAGGGTGGCGGCGACGGCGTCGAGCCGTGTGCGCGCCTTGCCGCCCGGGGGAGCCTCGGTGACAAGCAGGCACAGCCCAGGCGCCGCGCCACGGCCAACCCGGCCGCGCAGCTGATGCAACTGTGAAACACCGAAGCGGTCAGCGTCCATGACCACCATGACCGCAGCCGTGGCCACGTCCACCCCGACCTCGACAACCGTGGTCGCGACAAGCACATCCAGCTCACCGCCCGCGAAACCGCGCATCACGCGGTCCTTCTCGTCCGGGTGCAAGCTGCCGTGCAGCACGCCAAGGCGAAGACCAGCGAGCGGGCCCTCTGCCAGCTTCGGCGCTACGTCCAGCACCGCCAACGGCGGTCTGGACGCGGGTTCGCCCTCGTCGGAGTCCGCATCGAAGGCCATGCCCGCATCGGCGTCAGCCGTTCGGCTAAAATCTCCGCCGATTCGTGGGCAGACAACATATGCCTGCCTGCGCTGGGCAACCTCCTCGCGCACCCTTTCCCAGACGCGTTCCATGTGCCGCGGTTTTTCCGCGGCCGGAACCACGTGCGTGGCGATGGCGGCGCGCCCCGTCGGCAGCTCGGTAAGCGTGGACACGTCCAGGTCGCCGAACACGGTCATCGCGACGGTGCGCGGGATCGGCGTCGCGGTCATGACCAGCACATGGGGCCGCCGCGCCGTGTGTGACGCCGCCTTCTCCCGCAGCACGTCGCGTTGCTCCACGCCGAATCTGTGCTGCTCGTCGACCACGACCAGTCCAAGATCGGCGAACTGAACGTGCTCCTGCAGCAGGGCATGCGTCCCAACAACGATTCCGGCGGCGCCGGAAGCCACCTCGCTCGCCGCCGCTCGCCGCGCTGCCGCGCCCTGCGAGCCGGTGAGCAACGCCACGCGGGTGGCCTGGTCCGCACCATCGAGCTGGCCCGCTCGTGCGAGCGGGCCGAGCAGCCAGGTGATCGAACGGTGGTGCTGGGTTGCGAGCACCTCGGTCGGCGCGAGCATCGCGGCCTGACCGCCGCTATCCACCACTTGAAGCATCGCGCGGACCGCGATCACCGTCTTTCCCGCACCGACCTCGCCCTGCAGCAGCCGGTGCATGGGATGGTCGCGAGCGAGGTCGGCGGCGATGGTCTCGCCCACAGCTCGCTGCCCCTCGGTCAGGGTAAAGGGAAGGCGCCGGTCGAACCCGTCACGCAGGCCGCCCGCCCGTCCCCGCCTGGGCGCCGCCGGCAGCGCGTCTGCGGCCAGGCGCCGCTGCGCAAGCGCCACCTGAAGCAGGAACGCCTCGTCCCATTTCAGCCGCTTGCGCGCACGTGCGGCTTCGGCATGATCGGCTGGCCGGTGGATACCGATCAGCGCCTCGCGCAGGGCGCACAGCTTATAGCGGTCGCGAGTGTCGGCCGGGATGGATTCGCCGACGTCGCCGAGGGGGTCGAGCGCGGTGCGGACGGCGTTTGCGATCTTCCAGGACGGCATGGCCCTGGTGGCCGGGTACACCGGGATCAGTTCTGCCGCGAACTCCTCCGCCTTGCCCGGGTCAGGTGCGGCAACTGGCTCGAAGTCGGGATGGGCGAGCTGACGCCTGCCCTTGAAGGTCGAGACCTTGCCGGCGAACAAGCCGTATGTGCCTGGCGTGAGGCGCCGCTCCCAATAGTCGTTCCTGCGGAAGAACGTCAGGATCAACCGGCCGCGGCCGTCGGTCACCGTCACTTCGGTCAGCTTCGCGCGTCTGGTCGACATCCGGCGGGTCGTCGTCTTCGCCACCCGGGCGAGAACCGTGACATCCTCGCCGTCGCGCAGCGAGGCCAGATCGGTCAGCTCGCCGCGCCGTGCGTACCTGCGCGGATAGTGGCGCAGCAGGTCGCCCACTGTTCGCATGCCGAAATCCGCGGCGAGCCTCTTCGCGGTGGCGCCGCCCACCACGGTCGGCAGCCGTTCGTCAAGAACCGTCATCGTGCGATCCCTGTTGGGGGCGTGGCGGACCCTGCTGTAATGCTTTCAGTTACGTGCCGCGGTCGTTGGCCAACAACGCTGCGGCGACCGGCGCAGCATACCCGGGCAGTAGTCGTCGATAGGAACAGTCGTGTCCGTGTTGGGTATCCCAGACCAGATTCGCGCCTGCCTGTTCGACCTGGACGGCGTGCTCACCCAGACCGCGAAGGTCGTAAAAGATCTCGCCGAGCTGCTGGGCCAGCCGTGATCGGCCACCCGTCCTTCCCCGTCGAGCCCTGGTGCCTGCGGGAGACGGAACTGAAACTGGATCTCCTCGCGCAGGGCGAGTCGCTGTTCACACTGTCCAACGGCCACGTTGGCTGGCGCGCCAACCTGGAAGAGGGCGAGCCCCACGCCCTGCCCGGCTCGTACCTCAACGCGTTTTACGAGCTGCGGCCGCTGCCCTATGCGGAGGGCGGTTACGGCTTCCCCGAGTCGGGACAGACGCTGGTCAACGTCACGAACGGCAAGCTGATCCGGCTGCTCGTCGACGATGAGCCATTCGACATCCGTTACGGCGAACTGCGCGCGCACGAGCGGGTGCTCGACTTTCGCACCGGCGTGCTCAGCCGCAGCACGGAGTGGCTCTCACCGGCCGGCCGGCTCGTCCACGTCTGGTCCGAGCGCATGGTGTCACTCACACAGCGCGCGATCGCCGCGATCTGCTACGAGCTGACGCCCGTGAACGGCCCGGCGCGGATTGTCGTGCAGTCCGAGCTGGTCACAAACGAGCAGTTGCCCACCCTCACCGGCGATCCGCGGGTCGAGGCCGCGCTCAAAGCACCGCTCCGCTCGGAGGGCCATGACGCTCGCGGCTTCCGCGTGCTGCTGATGCACCGCACCAAGCAGAGCAAGCTGCGAATCGGCGTCGCGATGGATCACATCGTCGAAGCGCCGGACGGATTCGACGTCGAGGCGGAGAGCTACCCGGACATCGGCCGCGTCACGGTGACGGGCTACCTGGAGCCAGGGCAGCGGCTGCGTGTGATCAAGTTCGTGTCGTACGGCTGGTCCTCCGCGCGCTCGTTGCCTGCGGTGCGTGACCAGGTCGAGGCGGCACTCGGCGCGGCCAGGCACACCGGCTGGGATGGCCTGCTCACCGAGCAGCGGACCTATCTCGACGACTTCTGGCGCCGCGCCGATGTGGAAGTCGACGGCGATGCCGAGATTCAGCAGGCCGTCCGGTTCGGCTTGTTCCATCTGCTGCAGGCGGGCGCACGCGCCGAAGCACGGGCGATCCCGTCGAAGGGGCTGACCGGTCCGGGCTATGACGGGCACGCGTTCTGGGACACCGAGGAGTTCGTCCTGCCCGTACTCACCTACATGCTGCCTGAGGCAGCGGCGGCCGTGCTGCGCTGGCGGCACAGCACCTTGCACTATGCCGTGGAGCGGGCGCAGCAACTCGGTCTGGAGGGCGCGGTCTTCCCCTGGCGGACGATCGAGGGACAGGAATGTTCGGGCTACTGGCCGGCCGGCACAGCCGCCTTCCATATCGGCGCAGACATCGCCGACGCGGTCACCCGTTATGTGCATGTCACAGGGGATGAAGAATTCGAGCGCAGCGTCGGCATGGACCTGCTCGCCGGCACCGCGCGGCTGTGGCGCTCGCTCGGCCACCACGACGGCGCGGGCCACTTTCGCATCGATGGCGTCACCGGCCCCGACGAGTACAGCGCGCTGGCCGACAACAACGTCTACACCAACCTCATGGCGGCCAAGAATCTGCGCGCCGCGGCAGACGCGGCGGCGCGGTATCCGGACCGGGCGCGCGAACTCGGCATCGACGACGAGGAGACAGCGAGCTGGCGCGACGCGGCGGACGCGATGTTCGTGCCCTACGACGAGGCGCTCGGCGTCCACCCGCAGGCCGAAGGCTTCACACGCCATGATGTCTTTGACTTCGTCAATACCAGCCCAGAACAGTATCCGTTGATGCTGCACTTCCCGTACTTCGAGCTGTACAGGAAACAGGTCGTCAAGCAGGCCGACCTGGTGCTTGCGATGCTTGCCTCCCCGACTTCGTTCACCGACGAGCAGAAGGAGCGAAACTTCGCCTACTACGAGCGGCTCACCGTTCGTGACTCCTCCCTTTCCGCCTGCACGCAGGCGGCGGTGGCGGCCCAGGTCGGGCACTTGCGCTTGGCCTACGACTATCTGGCCGAGGCCGCCCTGATGGACCTGGAGGATCGTCAGCACAACACCAGGAACGGGTTGCACATGGCCTCGCTCGCCGGGGGGTGGATTGCCCTGGTGACCGGTTTTGGTGGCATGCGGAGGCAGAACTCGACCATAGGGTTCACGCCGCGGCTTCCCGAAGCCCTGTCGAGGATTGCCTTCTCTGTCACCCTGCGGGGCAGGTGCCTGCGGGTGGAGGTCACTCCCGGCTCGGCAAGCTACGTGCTGACCTTCGGCGAACCGATCGAGATCTTCCACTATGGCAAGCAGCTCACGGTTTCTTCTGACAAGCCGGCGGTTCTGCCCGTGCCGCCATGTCCCGCCCGGCCTGCACCCGAGCAGCCGCCCGGGCGGGCGCCCGCCCGGCGCGTGGTCGGGGAAACCTGACCGAACGCCCTTCGGTCCGCGCCCTTCGCCGCGGCCTTCGGTCCGCGCCCTTCGCCGCGCCGTCACTCCACACCGATCTGGAGGACGTATCCCGTCTCGCCGCCCTCGTGGCTGATGATCTCCACATCCGGCCTGGTTGCTTGGAGCCAAGCCATGACGGCTGCAGCCACCTCGCCGCCATCCGGGCCTGCTGGGCCAGCGGGCGAGCCCGAGACGAGGGTGACGAGTTCGCCGCCTGAGGTGAGCAAGTGCTGAACCAAGCTGACCGCCACCGTCGCGACATCGCCGCCGGACACGACAAGATGATCACCAACCCACCCGACCGCCTCACCCGCGACCTGTCCCGTGGCATCGGCGGCGGCCTGTTCCACGGCCTGTCCGGCGGCCTGTGCGGCAGTCTGTGCCGTCGTCGCCCAGCTCACCTGGCCCCAGCGGGTGGCGGCCGCGGCGTCGGCCATCACCGCGACATCGTCATCGAACCCGCGCTCGGGGTCATGCATGGCGAGCGCTGACAGGCTCTGCACCACGCTCTGCGCCGCGAGGACGGTCACGGCGATGCCCTCGTCTTTGACCCGAACGGCGACGGTCTCAGCCACCAGGGCCACGCGAGGCGCCCCGGGCAAGACAACCAACCGGCGCGTACCCGATGAGCGCACCGCGGCCAGCAGGTCCTGCGACCAGGATGGCTCACCGTCGGCGCGCAGGACCACCATCGCGCCGGCCTCGCGGAACAGGGCGGCGATACCGTCTGCGGCGGCAACCGCGATGACCGTGTGCGCGCCCGTGTCCCCAGCGGTGTTCCCGGCTTGGCCCGGGTAGCCGACCGCGCCGGGCACGTCGAGATAGGTCACCCGGATGCGGTGCGGCCGCCCGGCGGCGAGGCCCGCCTCAATCGCCGCGCCCGCATCGGCGAGGTGAACATGCACGTGCCATAGGCCCGCTCCCCCGGTCACCATCACCGAGTCGCCGAGCTGGCCGAGCCGATCCCGCAGCCGGGTCACGTCGTCATCGGCCGCGTCGAGCAGGTACATCACCTCATAACCTGCTGGCTCACCGGCATGCGCCGCCCCCTGCGGCCCGTCCGGCGCCGGCTCGCTCCCCTCCGGCCCGCTCCCCTCAGGCCCGCTCCCCTCCGGCCCGCTCCCCTCAGGCCCGCTCCCCTCAGGCCCGGTCGGTGCCGGGACATCGGGCGGCGCAGCGGCGGTTCCCGCCACCACCGCGACGAGCGCGTCAAGCAGCAGGCAAAGACCTGCGGCACCGGCGTCGACGACGCCGGCCTGCGTTAGGACCTCAAGCTGCGCCGTGGTTCGTGCGAGCGCACGGCGCGCGCCATCGGCGGCGGCCCTGGCGACCTCGACGAGACCGTTGCCCGCGGCTGCTGCTGCCGCCTCCGCCCCGGCGGCTGCCACGGTGAGCACCGTGCCCTCGACCGGTTTGCCCACCGCAGCGTGCGACAGGCGAGCGGCATGAGCGAAGCCCCACCTGATTGCGGTGCCGTCACAGGGCGAAGCGGGTGCGCAGATCTCGGCCAGCCCGCGCAGGAACTGGCTGACGATCACCCCGGAGTTTCCCTGTGCGCCAAGCAGCACGCCGTGCGCGAGCGCCTGCCACACCTGTTGCGGACCTGCCGAGGCAGGAAGCTGGTTCAGCGCACGAACCGCGGACAGCATGGTGAGATGGAGATTGGTGCCGGTGTCCCGGTCCGCCACGGGAAAGACATTTAGCGCGTTGATCTGGTCTCTTGCGGCGCCGAGCGCCTCGGCGGCCGCCGCGCACCAGCGACGCACCGCCGCGCCGTCCAGGAACTCCAGTGCCGGCATGGTGGCAGGATAGGGGCGGAAGGATAGGTCCGCGGGACCGCCCGGCGCCAGTTCGCGTTCCGGCCGCCCAGTTCCCTCCGGGGCGCCCAGTTCCCTCCGGGCCGCCCAGTTCCCTCCGGGGCGCCCAGTTCGCCCTTCGGGGCTCAGTTCGCGCTCCGGGTGGCTCGTCGGATATTCTCTGACAGCCGCCCTGGCCCTGTCAGGCGTGGGGCGCTGGCCGTTTCCGTGCATGTATCCCTTTGGAGCGATTCCCGTGGCTTCCGTCTGCGACGTATGTGGCAAGGGGCCGGGCTTTGGCAACAAGATCTCGCACTCCCACCGCCGTAGCCGGCGCCGCTGGAACCCCAACATCCAGACCGTCCGCGCAGTGGTGGGTCGCACGCCCAAGCGCCTGAACGTCTGCACCTCCTGCATCAAGGCCGGAAAGGTCAGCCGCTAGCACCTCGGCGGCGATGGCCCCGCCGGACTTGGTGGATGCCTCACGAGAGGCCACAAGCACGAGACCCACTAGTGCAGGCGCCACCCGGGATTCACCGGGCCGATGCCGTGGCCAAGCGCGAAGCCACCCTCGATGGCGCCGGTCACGAATTGCTTCGCATGCTCAACAGCCTCTGGCACGCCGACCCCGCGCGCGAGGTAGCAGGCGATCGCCGACGCGAGGGTGCATCCGCTGCCATGGGTGTGCCGTACCGTAAGCCGGTAGCTGGCGTACCGGCGGACGGACTCCCCGTCGAACAGCACGTCCACCGGATCTCCCGCGAGGTGTCCCCCCTTCACAAGGACCCACCTTGCGCCGAGCGCGTGAACAGCCTCCGCGGCTCGCACCATGCTTGCCTCGTCGTCCGCCTTCACCCCGGTCAGCACCTCGACCTCGGGCAGGTTGGGCGTCACCACCGTTGCCAGCGGAACAATCTGCTCCTTAACGTCTGCGATGGCGTGGCGCTCCAGGAGCGGATCGCCGTGTTTGGAGACCATCACAGGATCCACTACCAGGGGCGCGACCACCTCTGCCAGGCTCTCCGCCACCGTCGTGATGATCGCAGCAGATCCCAGCATTCCCGTCTTGACCGCCTGAACGCCGATGTCGGACAGCACCGCGTCCAGTTGGGCCCGAACCGCTTCGGGCGGAAGCTCCCATGCGCCATGAACACCCACGGAGTTTTGCGCCGTGACCGCGCAGATGGCGCTCATCCCATGCACGCCGAGCGCAAGCATCGTCTTCAGGTCGGCCTGAATTCCTGCGCCCCCGCCCGAATCAGAACCCGCCACCGTCAGCACTCTGGGTGGAGTCACAGCCATCTGATCAGCGTAGTAGCTTGCCCGGCCGGCCCTCGTCGTCTGGTTGTCAGCAGCGTCGTTGGCGTTATCGCCCGAGCTGGCGTAGCCCGGCCTGGCGAAGCTGCCGAAGGGTCCAGCCACGCCCGGCGGGGTCAATGACCCTGGTGGCGCTGGTGAACAATTCGGCGGCGCCCCGATAGGAGAGCCGACCCCGTCCGGTCAGCGGGCACCGCTCACCGACCGCGACAGGGGCGGGTGCGCGCCGGTCAGTGAGAAAGACCGGCCCGCTTGTCCGCCCCACGAGCAGCAGCGGCAGCAGCCCCGCCGAACCCTGTCTCCAGCGGATCTCTGGTTCACGTGGCGCGTGGCCGGCGCGGTGATCACGGGGTGCTCGCAGACGCCGGCCAACCAGGTCAAGGTCGTCAATGTTCAATGACGGGATCCGTTCGACACGAGCCGTGGTCTCGTAGAGCAGGTGCCAGCACACCTGCTCTCGCAGGTTCACAGGCAGACCGAAGATCGCCGTCAGCTGATCGGGGCTCAGCTCGGGCGGGGTGTTGACCGGCGCGGAGCGCGTTGGCAGCGCCGGCGTTGGATCGGTTCGGACCCAACCCTGTGCGCGTCACCATGACACTGCTCCTCGAAGTATGGACAGTTCCCTGCTCATCGTCTGCGGATCCGCAGCGCCCGCTCGCTTCATAAAAGCGGTCTGCAGCCGGTGTGCCGCGTCTGGGTGATCGAGCAGGCTGGGCGGCGTCATCGCCGACCGGTTGGGTCCCCGCCGTGTCGTGCTCGCGGGCGACGCGCTGCGGTTTGCGCCCCAGGCGGCCCTCGCCGCGGCCCTGCTCACAGGGCCCACTCCGATGTGGGCGTTCCTCTGCGCGGCAACGGTCCTTGGCATCGGCGAAGGTCTCGTCACCCCGGCGCTTCGGGCTTTGATCCCTCATATCGTCACAAGCGGTCGGCGGCACGAAGGCAAGCTCCAGGACGCGAACACGCTTGCCGGGCTCGCCGAGTCACCGGCGGATGTCTGCGGGCCGGCACTCGCGGGCGTGGTTGTGGTCACCGCGGGGCCGGGCGTGGCTGTGGCATTTGATGCCGGCTCGTATGCGGTCAGCGTCTTCGCACTGGCGGCGCTGCGGCTTCGCCGCGATTGCACGCCCGTCACGCGCGTTCCCTCGATGCTTGCCGGCCTGCGTGAGGGCTGGTCGCAGTTTCGCGAGCGGACCTGGATGTGGGCTATCACGCTCCAGTTCGCGCTGTTCAACCTCCTGGTCTGGGCACCGTTCCTTGTGCTGGGCCCGGTTGCCGCACAGCGCCACCTTGGCGGCGCCAACGCCTGGGGCTTGATCATGACGTCCTACGGCATCGGCGGCGTGCTCGGCGGGCTCGCGTTGATGGGCCGACGACCACCGCGCCGCCCTCTCGTCGTCGCGACGATCGCCACGTTCGGCTGGGCGCTGCCCTCGGGTGCGATCGCGCTCAGCTTGCCGACAGCCTGCATCATCACCGCAGCGCTGCTCGCAGGAGGGGGGTGCGCGGTCGACAGCGCGCTGTCCGCAACGGTCAACCAGGAACAGGTGCCTACCGCCGTGCTTGGGCGGACTAGTTCCATCGGCGCCCTGGGTGCTTTCGTCCTTGGGCCGGCGGGCCTCGCCGGGGCTGGTCACGCGGCCGCGGCCGTGGGCATCACAGCCGTGCTTGGGTTTGGGGCGCTGTGGCAGGTCGTCGCAAGCTCGGTCGTGCTCGCTGTGCCCGACGTCCGGCGGCTGCGCAGTCGGCGTTGCCAGGGGTAGCGCGTCGCCGCGCTACGCGACGACCACAACGCCAACAGGTGCCCGCCTGGGTGTGATGCCTGCGACTCCGCTCGAGGCCACTACGTTGGGTAGGCGTCAGGCAGTGTCGTGTATTTCCACCCGGATGGCGCGAACCACTGCAGAACGCCGGGTCGTGGCTGGTCGAGACGCCAGCCCGGGGACTGTTTGGTCCTGTGATGCGCCCTACACAATGGGGCGACGTTACACTCGCAGGTCAAACCACCTTTGTGGTACGGGATCGTGTGATCACAGTCGCATTGCCGGGCAGGCCGCCCGCAACCGGGGAAGACACACGTCACGTTGCGGATCTGGATCAAGTGCCGCAGCGATGGCGGCGGCTTGTACGCAGGGCTTTCCCGATCATGCTCGCAAATCCCGACGGCCAACTCGTGGACCCGGACCGTGAGCGTCCAGCCACCGGATCGCGCTGGTTTGGGCGTAGCGCAACCGTGCCCGGCGGCCCGCCCTCGCTCGTCGGTTACCGTGACGCACCAACGGACCCCAGGACTGCCCCGGGCTGTTGTCAGGATCTCGGCGGCCGTGGCTGGGGTCACGGGACCGAATCCGGACACCTCGCCCGGCTGCGGCGACAGTCCAAGCAACGTTTGCAACGGAACGGTGAGGTTAATCGATCCCACGAATGGGAACTGCGGATTTGCCGACGTGGCAAGCGTCGTCCCCGCAAACGCCGAACCGCTCCCGCCAGTCTCTTGCTGGCTCCTCGCGATCTGTTCCGGTCCAGGCTGCTCTGGATGGCGCTGGGCCGTGCCGCACGGGCCCTGCTCGCGCAGGCCCGCGCCAAGGTCCGTGCTGCGCCCGCCCTGCTCCCGCGGACCCGCGCCATGATCCGGGCCGCGCCCGCCCTGCTCCCGCCGACCCGCGCCAAGGTCCGTGCCGCAATGGCCCGCCGCGCTCTGGCTTTCCAGGCCCGTCGACTGGCCGGATGCCTCCCGAGACTGTTTCGTGGTAGCGGGCAATGGCGCGATGCCGACCGGACGGCCGAGCAGTAGGCCGAGAAAGACCTGGGCGCGCAAAAGGTCCATACCGCCGTCGGCACCGTCGGCCCTCAGCGCCGCCGCCAGCGCATTGACCCGGTTATCGGCGGCAAGTGCCTCAGCGGGCGGAAGATCACGCCCTGCGATGGCGCAGGTCCCAGCTTGCTCGGCCCAGCGCTCTACCCGCGCCGACTTCTCTGCTTCTGCGAGCCGCCTCTCCGCAGCAGCCGGGTCAGCCGCGATCACCGCGCCGGCGACCGCCTTGCGTAGCTCGCCTGTGGTCTGCGCCGACGCCTTCTCCAGCACTTTGGCCTCGATCCGGCGCGCTAGCGCGCCGTCCAGCCCGGCCACACCACTCATGATCACAAGCGCCCTGGGCACATCGATCTGCCCTGACGCCAGCGCCGCCCAGGTGGCCGACAGCTCCGCGAGCAGCAGCGCCCGGTCTGCCAGTGCCTCAGCGCTGAATCGGGTCAGCGTCAGCGCAGCGGCTACCTCCGCCGCCGCATAACGCTCCGCTTCGTTGTTTCGAGCCCCGGCCGCACCCGCCTCGCTGACCCGACGCGTGACAAGCTCGGCCACCGCGGCATGCTCCATCGCCGCTACCCACGACCCGAGCCGTCGCCACCCCCGCACCACCCCGGTCAGCTCGTGATCGGCCAGATCAGAATGCTCGTCAGCGGTGGGGAGCAGGAGGGCCAGTTCTGGTCCTGGGCGCAGCTCATCCAGCACGCTGCCCTGACCAAAGCTCGCTTCACTGGAGACCGCCCGATCGTCGGTGCCGTCAGCATCGTCGGCACCGTAAGCGCTGGCAGCACGGGCAGGGTGGGTAACGCGCACGGCACAAGCCGGGCAGTCGGCACCGCACACGATGCCGAGACCAGCGGCGGAACTCGCGGCGACGTTAGCTGCATCGGTCGTGGTGCCGGGACCATGACCATGATCAGAACCGGCACTCTGACCGGGATCGGGACTCGGACCGGGACCCGGCGACCGCTGCTGACTTAACGAGGCCCACAGTCGGTCCGGCAGCCGCTCGCCGTCGCACAGCCAAATCCCCTGGTCACAGACGCCCTGCTCACAGACGCCCTGCTCAAAGATGCTCAGCCTTGCGCCTTCCCCAGCGTCCGAGCACCAAGCGATTGGCAACCCGCCCACACCAGCGCCGCCCACACCAGCGCCGCCCACACCAGCGCCGCCCACACCAGCGCCGACCCGGCGGGTGGTCGCGGCGACTGTGGACATTGGCCAAACCTCGGATGTCGTAGGGATCCTTTATCGAATAGTTTATCGTACGATCATGTATTCGTAAACATTTTCGGTTAAAATTCCCGGCGTGCCGCCGTTGAGTTAGGCAGCCGACGGGTTCGCGCAATCAGTAGCTCGTCAGTAGCCGTAACGCTGCCCGCGTGGACGAGGCCCACCACCACGCATCCGGGGCCAGGTCGGCACCGGTTAACCTGCACCCGGACCTATCTATTCTGGCGCGAGCGGAACGCGTCATGTGTGCGCGAAGCGCTAAGCGCGACTATCTGATCGGCGGGCACCGTAGGCGGCGGCGCGGCTCGAAACGCGGGCAGCAATAAATGGTGACCGGAGCCACTCTCGGCACCGACCAGGCTTCGCTTTGCCTGGGCAAGGGCGAGTTTCCTGGGCACGAGTTCGTGGGCAAGGGCGAGTTTCCTGGGCACGAGTTCCTGGGCACGAGTTGGCTGGGCAAGGGTGAGTTGGCTGGGCTTAGAGCGGGCAAACGCGCGTTACCTAAGTTAGGGCGAGGCGGAGCTGACGACAGTTAGGGCGAGGCGGAGATGACGGCGTGCCGCGCCGCGCCCATGCCGCGAACTTCTGGCGGGCTAATGGCTGCGCAGCGTCCGGTCGGTGAATCGGGTGCTGCTCCAGGCCGCGGCCTCGGCGGGTGGTTCATTTGCCGAGATCCACCGGGTGAGGGCCGCCGCCGTTATTGGGGCCATGAGGATTCCGGTGCGGAAGTGCCCTGAGGTGAGCCAGGCATTGTCGAGTCCGGCTATCCGATCGATAATCGGGCGTCCGTCTGGGTGCCTTGGTCTAAAACAACACCACTGATGCGTGACACGCACGCCGCGCAGCGCGGGCAGCGCGGCGTAGAGGCCGGTCACGATGGATTCGATGACCTCCGGCTGGACCGCAGGGCTTTCGTCGCCTGTATCGAAAGTCCCGCCGGCGAGCAGCCGCCCATCCTCCAGTTGGGTGGCGATGGGCGCCACGGTGCCCGGCAGCCGCACCGGGGCCGGTTCGGTTACCAGGAGGTGACCCTTTACCACGTCAAAGGGCAAATCCAGCGGCAGTCCATCAAGGATCGGTGGCCGTCCCGTTGCGAACACGACCACTCCCGGATGAATATCTCCTGCCGACGTGCCCACCGTTATCAGCCGATTGCCGCGAATCACGGCGGAAACAGCGGCGACCCCGGTCGCCACGCCAGGTAGCTCCGCTATCAGCCGCGCGATGGACCTGAGCGGGTTCACCCGAGCCTGGTTGCGGATAAGCGCTCCCGCCATGGGCAGGGCAAGGCCGGGGACGAACTGCTGCAACTGCTCGCGGTCGAGCCACTCGACGGCGGGCGCCTGGTGCAACGCGAAACCGCCGGGGTCGGGGACAAGCCCGATCCAGTCCAGCGAGACGAGCCCGACGCCGCCCGGCCACGCTTGCTCAAGCTGTTTCCAACGTTCCAGGCTGTCGCGGGCCAGGTCCACGAATGGCTCAGGATCGCTCCACTCGTGGATCTCTGGTGTCAGCAGGCCGGCCGCACCGCCCGTCGCGCCGGAGCCAAGCTGCCCAGCCTCGATGAGCAGCACGGAACCCAGCCCTGCCCTATAACAGGCGGCCGCGGTGGCAACGCCAGCGATACCACCTCCGACTATGAGGATGTCGGGTCGCGGTTCGGGAATGGTACCCGCCCCGCGCCCAAGCAAGGCGCGCTCGCCATCGGTGAGCTGATCAAGCCAGACCGCGCGGCCCATATTCATACCCCCATTCTCGGGGGTCATGGGGGTGAACGCTGCCATTACACGCGTGCAAGCACAGCGCCGCAGCCGCCCGGCGAGGCCGCATTTCGGGTGGCCGACCGCCGAGCCCGGTGCCGGGCCGATGAATGATCGGATGGCGCAGCATTGGCGTTCTGCTCCAGATCCGACCTTTATAGCGTTGACATGGGGAGCAGCGGGAGCCCGCACACGGGAGGTAAACGGCGTTACCGGCGAGATGGGAGGTGACGCCGCGATCAGCAAGACTAGAGGTGGCAGCGTGACTGGTGAGGTGTGAGGCGGCAGGTGACCGCGGGATGGCAGGTGACCGCGAGGCGGCAGGTGACCGCGAGGCGGCAGGTCGCCGGGAGGCGGCAGGTGGCCGGTAACGGCGCGATGAGCGACGCGGGAGACGGCGGTATGAGCCGCGACACCGGAGTGCCGATGCGCCCGGGAGGCGGCAGGTGGCAGGTAACGGCGTGACCGACGAGGTGGGAGGTGACAGCGTGACCGACAACCCCGCAGGTCACGGCGTGACCGGCAACGCGCGCACGAAGGAGACTGAGTTCAGCGGACGCGGCGCCCTGGTCACGGGGGGCGCGTCGGGGATCGGCTTCGCCGCCGCGAGCCTTCTCGCCGCGCGCGGGGCGCGGGTCGCGGTGCTTGACCGCGATGTCTCGGGCGCCGGGGCCGCTGGAATCCGGATGCACGCAGTCAAGGCAGATGTGACCGATGACGCGGCGGTTCGGACGGCGGTCGCGGAGGCCGTAGCGGTGCTCGGTGGCCTTGACATCCTGGTCAACAACGCGGGGATCGGCGCAGCGGGCACCGTCGAAGACAACGACGACGACGAGTGGCGCCATGCCTTCGATGTCAACGTGCTCGGCGTGGCCAGAACCTCCCGCGCGGCGCTCCCCCATCTGCGGGCCGCGGCGGCCCGCCGCGGCCAGGCGGTGATCGTGAACACCTGCTCGATAGTGGCGACCGCGGGATTGCCGCGACGCGCGCTGTACTCCGCGACCAAGGGGGCGGTGCTGTCGCTTACCCTCGCGATGGCTGCCGACCACATCGGCGATGGGATAAGGGTGAACTGCGTTGCTCCCGCAACGGTGGACACGCCGTGGGTGGCACGGCTGCTCGCCGCCGCCCCGGATCCCGCCGCAGAGCGGGCAGCGCTCGCGGCGCGGCAGCCGCTGGGCCGGCTGGTGACCGCGGACGAGGTCGCCCACGCCATCGCCTACTTGGCGAGCCCGCTCAGCAGCGCCACCACCGGCACGGTCCTCGCCGTGGACGGCGGCATGGCGGGCCTGCGGCTGCGGCCGCCTGGTCAGCCACAATGAGAGCCGACGACCCCGAGCCAGCCACGCCGAACTTCGCGGCAAGCAGCAGGTTGGCGAGGTTCGTCCACCCCGGCCGTACGGCAGGCGTCGATCTGCATGATCTGTTCGGCGACATACGGGCGAGCAGCCGCCAGAGCGGTTTGCCCGCGCGGGCCGCGCCCGATGGTGAAGACAAATCCGTGTCCCGCGAGGCCGTCGGGCGAGTGATCAATGCAGGCTGGTCAACCGGCTATGTGGCAGCGTGCCCCATCGAAGCGGCAGCTCGCGGGGGCGCTCGCCGATCCAGTGGCGACGAACGTAATCGTCACTGTGGCGCCGGGACCAAGCTCGGGCGTGGCCGGGAGCGGCTCAACGGTCACGACACCGTCCGCGCCCGTGTGCCAGGTAGCGCCGGTCATCGAGGTGATTCGCACGCCCGGGTAGGTGAAGGAAAGCCACCAGTCGCTGGTTGGCCGACCTGAGCGGCCGGTGAGCCGTAGCCGCCCAACGAACCCGGCGGACAGCAGCTGCGTGGTTTGGTACCCGATCCGGGGCAGCGGGTGTACGTGCGGTGGGCTCGGCTGAGCCGGGCGCGACGAGCGAAGCGGCGAGCCGTGCGCGGCACCGTCCGCGACCGCGCCGTTCGATGTCCGGCTGCCCGCGGTGTGGCTGGAGTCTGGCCGCGCGCACCGGGCTGCCCCGCAACCGTTGTCCGGGCCGGCCGCGCTGAACCGCAGATACGTCTGCGTCGTACCGAAAGCCAAGGTGGCCATGGTGAGGAGGGTGACGCCGAAAACAAAGGTCGGCGTCACCATTAGCTGGCGCAGCGAACCGCGCCCCGACCACGGCGGAGCTTCCGGCTCGGCCCGCGGCGGAGCGGAGCGGCGGTGTGCTGCGGGCCGGCGTCCGCGACTTCGAAGCATCGGGCGATTTATACCAAGTCAGAGACGTTGACGGCTAGTAAACCAACTAGTCGTGATTCAGTTACAACACGTAGCGGTCAGTCAAGTTGGCGGAAATGCTCCCATCCTGCCGCGCCGGGGTAGCTCTTGCCGTCCACGACCACCCCGCTGCGCGCGCCGCCGCCAAGCGCGCGTACCTGCCCGATCGCGGCCCATCGTGCGGGCAGAACGGTACCAGGCGGAAACGTGGCCGCAAGCGCGTGGTCTTCCCCGCCGCCGAGCACCCAGCCAAGCGCCTGGCCGCCCGCGCCACCGGCATCGCCCGCGCCACCGGCATCGCCCGCGCCACCGGCATCGCCCGCGCCACCGGCATCGCCCGCGCCCCGCTGGCGCGTCTGCGGGCGCGGGGTGGCACGCGCGGCGGCAGCCGTTAGGAAAATTTCTGCGGCATCGCTGAGCAGGCCGGTGACTGGGAGCAGGGCCGTGTCGAGGTCGATGAGGACCCCGCTCGCCTCGGCCACATGGGCGAGGTCGGCGAGCAGCCCATCGCTGACATCGATCATCGCGGTGGCGCCGAGCAGCGCCGCCTGCGGTCCAGCGTCATACGGCGGCTCGGGCCGGCGGTGTGCGGCGAACAGAGCAGCCGGGTCGGCCAGGCCGAGGCGCAGCAGCGCCATACCTGCGGCCGAATGGCCAAGCCTTCCCGCCACGGCCACCACGTCTCCCGGGCGCGCGCCCGCGCGGGTGACAGGGGAACGGCCCTTCAGGTCGCCAAGGGCCGTGACAGCGATCATGATCGTCTGAGCCGCGGCGACGTCGCCCCCGACAACGGCCGCGCCGCCGCGCGCGGATTCCGCGGCGAGCCCGGCGGTGAACTCGTCGGCCCAGCTCACGTCGAGCTCCGCCGGGGCGGCGAACGCCACCAGAAGTGCGGAAGGAACCGCGCCCATGGCGGCGATGTCAGCCAGGCCGCGCGCCGCGGCCTTGTGCCCGACGTCGCGTGCGCTGGACCAATCACGGCGAAAGTGCCTTCCCTCCAGCAGGAGATCGGTTGTTGCCACCACGCGCTCGTCCGGCGCGAGCAGGACCGCCGCGTCGTCCCCAACGCCGACAACGGTTCGACCTCCGGTTGGCAGTGTGGCCGTGATCCGTGCGATCAGGCCGAATTCACCGAGCTCGCCGATGGTGATCTGAACCTCCCGACGCGGGCGTGTTCGTTAGCTCCGCGGCCCAGGGGCAGCTATGTGTGGGTCCTCTACGGTAGCGTGGCGTATCCAGCTAATGGTCTGTACCTTCAGACCGCCAGTGTCGCGCTGGTCTTCTCCGCCATGTGGAGGACGTCATGGTTCAGGCCTACATCCTCATCCAGACAGAAGTTGGCAAGGCAGCGGACGTCGCCGTGCGGATCGCCAAGATCGAAGGCGTCAATCAAGCAGAGGATGTGACGGGCCCCTACGACGTCATCGTGCGCGCGGAGGCGGCCAATGTCGACGATCTTGGCAGGCTCGTGGTCGCGCAGATCCAAGCCGTCGACGGGATCACGCGTACGCTGACCTGCCCGATCGTACACATCTGAGATCCAGGCTATCGGTGGTGCGATCGCCTCGGCCGCCCAAGCCGCGTCGGCGTGCCGGCCTGCTGGCCGGATCTGACGCTCGGCCTCGCCCGGTGGCCAACGTCGCGCAGCAGCCGGCCGGCCAGCGCGGCTGTCGCGGGCCCGAGCCCGAGATCGGCCGCTTCCCGTAGGTCGGCCGCGGTGTCCACATCCCTGCGCAGGCCTGGCAGGTCGTCCGGGGAAATTTCGCTGGCCCCGGCGGCCACGTGGCGGTGCCGCGAACCCGGCCCGAACTTGGGCCGGAACGGTACGCCGGGCCGGGTCGTGTACAGCGTTGTGCCCGTGCCCGCGGCGTCGGGGACGATCGCCTCTGGCCACCGGGCCGCCCAGCCAAGCGCGCGGTCCAACTCGGCCGGAGTGAGCGCGGGCAGATCCGCGGACAGCGCCCCGACGCCCGACTGCGGAGCGCGAGTCGCCGCCGTGGCAGCGCCATGGATCAGGGCGGGGTTCAGACCGGCGTCAGGCTCGTCCCCGATCACCGCTGCGCCGAGCCTGGCAAGTTCCGCGGCAGCGAGCATGTCGCAGGTCACCACGATGACCTGCCGCACCCGCCGACAGGCCAGCGCCGCCCGCACCGTGTCGGCCGCGACCGCGAGCGCCAACGCCGGCCTCGCCGGGCCGGCCAGCGTCGCAAGCCGTGACTTGGCTATCGCCAGCACCTTGACTGGCACCACAAGCGACCAGGTGAGCGAGCCGTCAGCCCTCATCGCCATGATCCTGCCTCGACACTTCGCGCGCTGAACCGCGAGACTAGTGTCGCCTATGGCACGTCCATGCAGGTAACCGGAGACGGGAGACGGGACGGTTCATGCAACCCCGCTACACATACTCGCGAGCATGGCGCAAGTTCACCACAATCGCGCTGCCTCCTGCCATCCGAGCCCTCATGAAGCGGGACTGGCGGGGCCACCAGCATGTCCCGCGCGAGGGCGGCATGATCATCGCGGCCAACCACATTTCTTACGCGGACTGGCCAGCGGTTGCGCTGTTCTGCTATGAGGCGGGCCGCTATCCCGTGTTCCTGATCAAATCCCCGGTATTCAGCGTCAGGGTGATCGGATCGATCCTGCGCAAGCTCGGCCAACTGCCTGTGCAGCGCGGCCAGACGGATGCCGCGCTTGTGCTCAGGGACGCCGAGCACGGCATCATGGAGGGCGCGTGCGTGGTCTTCTACCCAGAGGGGACCGCAACGCGTGATCCGGACCTGTGGCCGATGGTCGCCAAGACGGGCGCCGCGCGGCTCGCGCTCAGCACCGGCGCACCTGTCATCCCCATCGCGAATTGGGGCGCGCAGCACATACTTCCTTACGGGACAAAGGACCTGCACCTGTTTCCCCGCACCACGGTGAAGATGGTCGCGGGGCCCGCGGTCGATCTGTCGCAGTTCGAGGGCAAGCCGCTGAACGCAGCGACACTGCGAGCCGCGACCGCGGTCATCATGGCTGATATCACACGGCTGCTTGCCGAGGTGCGCGGCGAGCAGCCGCCGGCCGTGCCCTACGACCCGCGGACCGGGCGGCGCGAGGCCCTACAAGCGGCACCACAAGCGGCGCCGCCGCTGGCGGACTCCGCGGGCGGAGGCGGGTGAACCCAGATGACAGGCGGCGGGTGAACCCAGATGACAGGCGGCGGGTGAAGGCGACAGTCGTTGGCGCGGGCTCGTGGGGCACCACGTTCGCCCAGGTGCTCTGCGACGCCCAGACAGAAACGGTCATTCTTCCGCGTCGGCGCGAGCTCGCCAAGGCAGTCAACGAACACCATGAGAATCAGGATTACCTGCCGGGCATCCGGCTCCATCCTGCGCTTGCGGCGACGACCGATCCGGTGGCGGCTCTTGATGGCGCGGACATCGTGGTGCTCGCGGTGCCCGCGCAGTCGCTTCGGCGCAACCTGGCCGACTGGGCGCCGCACATTCCGCCTGGGGCCGTCCTTGTCAGCCTGATCAAGGGGATCGAGGTCGGCAGCTGCAAGCGGATGAGCGAGGTGATCCACGAGGTTCTCGGGACGCCGCAGGAGCGGATCGCGGTGATCAGCGGGCCGAACCTGGCGAGGGAAATCGCGGAGCGCCAACATGCCGCCACGGTCGTCGCCTGCGCGGACGAAACGGCGGCGCGGCGGCTGCAACGCGCCTGCCATACGGGCTACTTCCGGCCCTACACCAACCCCGATGTGGTGGGTTGCGAACTCGGTGGCGCCGTAAAGAATGTGATCGCGATCGCGGTCGGAATCGCCGTCGGCATGGGTCTTGGCGATAACACCCGGGCCACGCTGATCACGCGTGGCCTCGCCGAGATCGGCCGGCTCGGCGCGGCGCTCGGCGCCGATCAGCACACGTTCGCGGGGCTCGCCGGGCTCGGTGATCTCGTCGCCACCTGCAGCTCACCGTTGTCGCGCAACAGGACGTTTGGCGAGAACCTGGGCCGTGGCATGACGCTGCCCGAGGTCATCGCGACCACCAAACAGACGGCAGAAGGTGTGCAGTCCTCAGCGTCGGTGCTCGAGCTCGCTCACAGGCGCCACGTCGAAATGCCGATCGCCGCTGTCGTCGACGCGGTCATGCGGGAGGGCCTGCCGGTGGCCAAGGCGGCGCAACTGCTCGCTAGCCGTTCGGCCAAACCCGAGCGGTACGGCGTCTAGCGGCGAGGGTCTGTGACACACCCGCGTAAGCCGTTCGGGATAATTTTTCTGAACGGCCGCGCTGGTGCGCGACTGATCAGCCCGGCCCGTCGGGCCTGCGCTGCCTCGGACGCCTCGGCCTCGCGCGCGACGCGCTCGCGGCCTCGCTCCCGGACGCGCATGGCGCGGGCGGCACACCGGAGCGCTGCATCCGGGCGTGCCGCCCGCCCACGTCGTGTGACGCGGCTACTTCTTCCTCGCCGCGCGCGCCGGTGCCTTCTTCTCGCCGTTCACCACGGCCTTGAAGTCCGCGCCGGCCCGGAACTTCGGCACCGACGACTTCGGCACCTTGATCGCCGCTCCCGTGGCAGGGTTCCGAGCCGTCCGCGCGGGACGCACGGCCTTCTCGAAGACTCCAAAGCCCGTGATCGCCACCTTGTCACCCTTGGCCACCGTCGCCTGAATGGTGTCCAGCACGGCGTTCACAGCCTCAGTAGCAGTCTTCTTGTCACCCAAGCGGCCGGAGATCGCATCGATCAGGTCACGCTTGTTCATGAGTTACTCCTCCGGTTACCCCCGAGGTCGCGCGGGCAGCAGCCGTGGTCGCAACCTCTGACCTGCTTGAAATTAGGCTACTTGGCCGTCTCACACAATTACCTGCGGGCCGAATCCTGGCGTGTCGGCCGATTAGACGGTGAACGCGAGACCCATGTTGTCTGTGTGACTAATGTTGTGGCAATTCCGGGCCTGGCGAAACAGCGCATCTGTGACATTTCGGTCGGCTGTTGCTTGCCTTAGAGGCCACTGGGACGAGGGCTTGGGCTGTGACCGGGACGAGGGCTTAGGCCGTGACCGGCAGCCAGGAGGAGCGCCGCCGCTCAAAATCGGCGATCTTGTCGCTGTGTCTGAGCGTGAGGCCGATGTCGTCGAGGCCTTCCATGAGCCGCCAGCGCGTGTAGTCGTCGATCTCGAAGCGGGCGCGGACGCCGCCGCCTCGCACCTCGCGGGCCTCGAGATCAATCGTGATCTCGGTGTCATGATCGGCTTCGACGGCGTCGAGCAGCACCCGCACCTCGGCTTCGGGCAGCGGAACAGCCAACAGGCCGCCCTTGCTTGCGTTGGCCGCGAAGATATCGCCGAACCGCGACGAGATCACCGCGCGGAAGCCGTAATCGGACAACGCCCACACGGCGTGCTCACGGGAGGATCCGATGCCGAAGTCCTTGCCCGCGAGCAGGATTGTGGCCCCGGCGTAGGCAGCGTCGTTGAGGACGAAGGCCGGGTCCTCGCGCCAGGCGGCGAAGAGCCCTTCAGCGAACCCGGCGCGGGTGACGCGCTTCAAGTACTCGGCCGGGATGATCTGGTCGGTGTCTACGCTGCTTCGGCGCAACGGCAGCGCGCGGCCAGTGTAGGTGCTGAGCGGTTCCATCGAGCGCTCCCTGGACGGACGGACTGGACGGACTAGAGGTCAGCCGGGGCGGTGAGCCGGCCAGTGACAGCGGTGGCGGCGGCTACCTGAGGTGACACCAGGTGCGTGCGCCCGCCTTTACCTTGCCTGCCTTCAAAATTCCTGTTGGAGGTGGACGCGCAGCGCTCGCCCGGCGCCAGCTTGTCCGGGTTCATGGCCAGGCACATGGAGCAGCCGGCGGACCGCCACTGCGCGCCGGCGTCAGTGAAGACACGGTGCAGGCCTTCCTGTTCGGCCGCCAGCTTGACCTGCATCGATCCGGGCACCACCAGCATGCGCACGGCGTCCGCGACCCGGCGCCCGCGCAGAACGTCCGCGGCCGCGCGCAGATCCTCCAGCCGACCGTTCGTGCAGGAGCCGACGAAGACCGTGTCCACGGCGATGTCACGCAGCGGTGTGCCGGGCCGCAGGCCCATGTAGGCGAGGGCGCGCTCGGCCGCGGCCCGCGCTTCCTGATCACCGAACGAGGTCAGCTCTGGCACGGCAGCGTCGAGCGGGCACGCCTGACCGGGGTTGGTGCCCCAGGTGACATACGGGGTCAGCTCGCTCGCGTCAAGCTCGATCTCAGCGTCGAAACGCGCGTCATCATCGGTGCGCATGCGGCGCCAGCGATCGAGGGCCGCGTCCCATGCCGGGCCGCTCGGCGCGTGCCGCCGTCCCTCCAGGTAGCTGAACGTGATGTCATCGGGCGCCACGAGGCCCGCGCGGGCCCCTGCCTCGATGGACATGTTGCACACGGTCATGCGGCCCTCCATGGACAGCCGCGTCACCGCCGCGCCCCGGTACTCGATCACGTGGCCCTGACCGCCACCGGCGCCGATCTTCGCGATGATGGCGAGCGCCAGGTCCTTGGCGCTGACGCCGTACCGCAGCTCGCCGCCCACCGTGACAGCCATCGTCTTGACCCACTTCTGCGGGAGCGTCTGGGTCGCGAGCACGTGCTCGACCTCACTTGTGCCGATGCCAAACGCCAGCGCGCCGAAAGCGCCATGGGTGCTGGTGTGGGAGTCGCCACAGACGATGGTCATCCCGGGCTGGGTCAGGCCGAGCTGCGGGCCAATGACATGCACGATGCCCTGGCCAGGGTCACCCATGGGGTAGAGCGTGATGCCGAACTCGGCGCAGTTCTTGCGCAGCGTCTCCACTTGGACCCGCGACACCGGGTCGGCGATCGGGCTTTGCGGGCCAGAGATGCCTTCCGTTGGGACGTTGTGGTCCTCGGTGGCGACGGTGAGATCTGGCCGCCGCACCCGCCGCCCGGCCAGCCGCAGGCCCTCAAAGGCTTGCGGGCTGGTCACCTCGTGGACCAGGTGCAGGTCGATGTAAAGCAGATCGGGCTCGTTGTCCGCGCGGTACACCAGGTGCGCGTCCCAGACCTTTTGCGCAAGCGTCGCGCCCATCCTTCGCCTCCGTCTTTGGGCCCGATCCTTACGCGGGGCGGAGCCCTCGCGCCGGATCAGCCCTGGCGAACCGTGTTGCATCTCGAATTACGAGACGGCAGTATTCAGTACATGGACAACTCTAGCGGAGTCGGCGTGCTGGACAAGACCGTTTCCGTGCTTGATGCGCTCGAGTCCGGCCCGGCATCGCTCGCTCAGCTCGTGCAGGCCACCAGGCTCACGCGGCCGACCGCGCACCGGATCGCCGTGGCGCTCGAGCGCCACCGGCTGGTTGCCAGAGACGCGCAGGGCCGGTTCACCCTCGGACCGCGAATCGCTGAGCTCGCGACCGCAGCCGGGGAGGACAGGCTCCTTGCCCTCGCGCAGCCGGTGCTCGCCCAACTGCGCGACCTGACGGGGGAAAGCGCGCAACTCTACCGCCGGCAGGCAGACTCGCGAATCTGCGTAGCGGCGGCGGAACGGGCGAGCGGCCTGCGCGACACGGTGCCCGTCGGCACGACCCTGCCGATGACGGCGGGCTCGGGCGCGCAGGTGCTGGCCGCCTGGGATGAGCCGGAGCGGCTGTACCGCGTACTGCGCGGCGCCAAGTTCACCGCCACCGCGCTCGCTCAGGTGCGCCGCCGCGGATGGGCGGCGAGCGTGGCGCAACGGGAGGCAGGCGTCGCCTCGGTATCCGCGCCCGTGCGCGGACCCGGCGGCAAGGTGGTCGCGGCCGTCTCGGTGTCCGGGCCGATCGAGCGGCTCACCCGCTCGCCCGGGCGGTTGCACGCGGCGGCGGTCATGGCCGCGGGCGAGAAGATCAGCGACATGCTCCGCCGCACCGGCTAGCGCTCTGCGCCGCCTGGTCCGCGCGGCCTGGTCGGCCTGACCCGGTTCGCTGGCCGAGAGCGGGCGGGCATACTGAAGCCGGCCGGGCATACTGAAGCCGGCCGGGCGGGCATACTGAAGCCCGAGTGGAGGCCGAGATTGCCCGCGAGCCACGGGGCATTAGCCTCTAACGCCGTGCTGTGCCCCGTGCGAGGCTCTGCGCGAGCCGCCAGATCGCGGAGTCTGCCGCGGCGCCGCTGATATCGTGGCTCGCCCGCAGAGCGTCCGCCGTCGGAAGATCGTTGAGGTCGCACAGGTGAAGGTAGCTGTCGTCAAAGAGAACGCGCCAGGCGAGCGGCGGGTGGCGCTGGTGCCCGACTCGGTACGCCGGCTGAGCCAGGCCGGGCTCGACGTAATGGTCGAGGCAGGCGCGGGGCAGGCGGCGTGGTTCCCCGACAGCGCCTACGCCGAGGCTGGCGCGGTCATCGCCGACCACGCGGACCTTTTCGCGCAGGCCGACATCCTGTTGTTCGTCGGCGAGCCGGGGGCCCGCGACGTCGCCAAGCTCAGGGCCGGCCAAACGGTGATCGGCATGCTCCAGCCGCTTGCCCAGCCGGAGCTTGCCGACGCGCTCGCCGCCGCGGGGGTTACCGCGATCAGCTTGGACGGCATCCCACGAACCGTGCCAGCGGCGCAGACGATGGACGCGCTCACCTCGCAGTCGAACGTCGCCGGTTACAAGGCGGTGCTCGTCGCAGCGAACGCGTTCGGCCGGTTCTTCCCGCTGCTGATCACCGCCGCAGGCACCGCACGGCCCGCCGAGGTGCTCGTGCTCGGCGCGGGCGTGGCCGGCCTGCAGGCGATCGGCACCGCCCGCCGGCTCGGAGGCGTGGTGTCCGGCTACGACGTCCGGCCCACCGCCAAGGCGGAGGTCGAGTCCCTCGGCGCGAGCTTCCTCCCGGTCGGCGCCGTCACCGACGGCGGCACCTCGGGCGGCTACGCGCGTGCCCTCACCGACGACGAGCAGCGGGCGCAGCAGGAACAGCTCAACGCGCACATCGCCCGCCACGACGTGGTCATCACCACGGCGCAGGTCCCGGGGCGGCGCCCGCCGCTGCTCGTGACCGCACAGGCAATCAAGGACATGCGGCCAGGCTCGGTTATCGTCGACATCGCGTCAGGACCCCTCGGCGGAAACGTCGAGCTCTCCGAGCCGGGCGAAACCATCGTCACAGAGAACGGGATCACGATCATCGGCGCCGCCAACTTGCCCGCGACGATGCCCACGGCCGCCTCGGCGGCCTATGCCCGCAACGTCACCGCTTTGCTTACCCACATGATCCGCGATGGTGTGCTTGCGATCGACCCCGAGGACGGGATCCAGGCGGGTGTCGTCGTCACGCACGAAGGTTCGGTCATTCATCCCGCTGTGGCGGAACTCCTCGATCCTGCGGCCGCTGGAGGTGCGCGCGATGAGCCAGGCTCTGCTGGCTGACATCACCATTTTCGTGCTGAGCCTGCTTGTGGGCTTCGAGGTCATAAGCAAGGTGCCGTCCATGCTGCACACGCCGCTGATGTCGGCCGCGAACTCGATCCACGGGATCGTGCTCGCCGGCGCGATGCTCATCGCCGTGACGGCCAACACCCCGCTCGGCTACGTGCTCGCCTTTATGGCCTCGTCGTTCGCCGCCGCCAACGTCGTCGGCGGCTACGTGGTCACCGGCCGGATGCTGAAGATGTTCCGCAAGAAGCCTGAGCTGCCCGACCAGGCGGCCGTGGCAGGCAACGGTCACATGAAGCTCGGCCAGATCAACAAGAGCCAGATAAGCAAGGGCCGCGCGTCATGAGCACCTTCGACACCGTCATCCGGCTTGTCTACCTCGTCGCGGCGACCTGCTTCGTCCTCGGGCTGCACCTGATGAACTCCCCCGTCACGGCGCGGCGGGGCAACCAGCTTTCCGCGGCCGGAATGGCGGCGGGGGTCGCCGCGACCGCCGGGGCTGTCGTGCACTCGGGCACCGTCACGACGACCGGCTGGATCGTGCTTGTCGCCGGGATCCTCGTGGGATCGGCGGTCGGCTTGTACAGCGCCCGCACCGTGCGGATGACGGCGATGCCGCAGCTTGTGAGCCTGTTCAACGCGGTCGGCGGCGGCGCGGCAGCGGTCGTGGCGATCCACGACTTCGCGAGGCTCGCGTCCGCCGCAGGCGCCACCAGCGTGCCAGAACGGGTCGCCGTGGCCACCGCGCTCGACGTCATCATCGGAGCGGTGACCTTCTCTGGCTCGCTTGTCGCGGCGGGCAAGCTGCAAGGCGTCGTGAACAGCGCACCCGTGGTGTTCCCGGGCGCTCGCGCGATCAACGGCGTGCTGACGATCGTCATGTTCGGCGGCGCCGGTTACCTGATGACGGGGGCGGCCAGCGTGCCGGTGCTGCTCGTGGTCATCCTGGCCGCGCTCGCCTTCGGTGTGACCATGGTGATGCCGATCGGCGGCGCCGACATGCCGGTCGTCATCTCGCTGCTGAACGCGTTCACAGGCACTGCCGTCGCGATGGCCGGTTTCGTGATCGACAACGCGGTTCTCATCACGGCCGGAGCCCTGGTAGGCGCGTCAGGAAGCATCCTCACCAAGCTGATGGCCGATGCGATGAACCGCTCACTCGCCAACATCATTATCGGCGGGTTCGGCACCGGCGACGTGTCCGCCGCGGCGGTCGGCGCGGGGGACGCAGCGGTGCGCACGGTCACCGCCGACGACGCGGCGATTCAGCTCGCCTACGCGTCCAAGGTCATCATCGTGCCCGGCTACGGGCTCGCGGCCGCCCAGGCACAGCACCAGGTGCAGGCGCTCGCCCAACTGCTTGAGACGCGCGGGGTTGACGTCAGCTACGCCATTCACCCTGTTGCCGGGCGCATGCCCGGGCACATGAACGTGCTTCTTGCCGAGGCCAACGTCGGCTACTCGCAGCTCAAAGAGATGGACGAGGTCAATCCCGAATTCGGCCGCGCGGACGTGGCGCTCGTGATCGGCGCCAACGACGTGACAAACCCGGCCGCCCGCCGTCCAGGCACGCCCATCTCCGGCATGCCGATCCTGAACGTCGACCAGGCAAAGGCCATCATCGTGATCAAACGGTCCATGGGCCATGGCTACGCAGGCATCGACAACGAGCTCTATGTCGACCCGAAGACGACCATGTATTTCGCGGACGCGAAGACTGCGCTGACTGACATCGCCGCCGCGGTCAAAACGCTGGTCGGATAGCTCACGCTCGGACGGCTGCTGGCCCTGATGATCCTTAACGGCTCACGCGCCGTGGCACGCCGCCGGCCAAGGCTGGCATCTCGGCAGCCACAAGGCCCCACGAGGCTCTAGGAGACGCTCGCGCCGATGAGGTGGCCGACGCCAAACGTCACCAGCGCGGCCAGGCCGCCGACGAAGAGCTGACGCAATCCTGATCGCAGCGGCGACCGCCCGTTGAGCGCGCCGATGCCGGCGCCGACGCCGAGCAGCGCGCCCGCCGCAAGGACGATGGCACCCACGAACGCCGCGGTGCCGCCGCCGAAAAGGTAAGGCAAGATCACGACGAGCGCGCCCGCCGCGAAGGTCAGCAGGCTGGAGATGGCCGAGTAGATCGGCGATCCGAGCCCGCTCGGATCCAGGCCGAGCTCCTCACGGGTGAGCGTGTCGAGCGCGACTTGGCGGTCGCTCATGATGCGGTCGGCGAGCCGCTCGGCGTCGCGGCGGTCAAGGCCCTTGGCGCGGTAAAGCAGGACGAGCTCGTCGTGCTCCTCCTCCGGCTTCTCCTCGAGCTCTTCCGCCTCGAGCGCGATCTCGCGCTCGTACATCTCGCGCTGGCTGGCCATGGAGACGTACTCACCTGCTGCCATCGAGAACGAGCCCGCCAGCAAGCCCGCGGTCCCGGCGAGCAGGATCACCGTGTGCGACGAGCCGGACCCCGCGATCCCCATGACCAGCGCGGTGTTGGACACCAGCCCGTCGCTCACGCCAAAGACGCCGGCTCGCAACGCACCGGAACGATCGCCGCGGTGCCACGGCTCCCTGCGGGTGATCTGCGATCTGGGGCTCGGGCGGCCGCCCTCTCTGAGCTTGGCGATCGTCCGAGCGTGACCATGCTCGTCTGCGGCCATGCCTGGCGCGGCGTCTGGGTCCGCGTCGTACATGCCAGCGTCGGCGCGCTCGGCCCGCTCGATCAGCGGCAACACCGCGCTCGATGACAGCCGACCGGCTGCCATGGCGAGCAGCCGCGTCCGCAACCCGGGCCTACCGGGTGGCGGCACGGCCTGGCCGGCGCCGCGCAGCTTGTCTTCCCAATGCGCGGCGTGCCGCCGTTCCACGACCGCGAGCTCCTCGAAGATCTTGCGCCTCTCGCCGGTCTCGGCCTCAGCGATCCTCGAATACAGCGCCGCAGCGTCGCGCTCGCTGGCAAGCAGTTCCCGCCAGCGCTTGGAGCGCCCCGCGCCGTCATTGCCGATCATCTTGTCCCCAGATTAGGTCAGGACAGGCTCTACCATGCTGCCCTGCCTCCCGCGTCAACAAGCTCCGCTGCCCGAATTCATCCCTGGGCGGCCGTCGCGGCCGCTGCGCACAGCGATGCCGCGCGGCGCTCGGGGCACCGGAACGTGCCTGGACCTGCACGTTCCGCGACGAACCGGCAACTTACCTAGGGAGCGAACTACCAGAATCCGGTCTAATCCGTAATTTCGGGCATCCGCGACTCGTCATTTTGGCCTTGATGATCCTCATGCGGTGCTAATATCGCACCCCGTTTGAACGTCCGAACCTTCTTCGTGGCGCGGCATCGGGCCGCGCCGGTCCACCACTCTTGCCCGGGGGGGCCACACATGGGTTTGCGCCGACGGTCCATTCGGCTGAGGATCGGCTGCCTCATCCTGATCCCACTGCTGTCGTTGATCGCCCTGTACGTCTTCGTGGCGAGCATCACGATCGGCGACGCCATCAGCGAAGCACGCGCGACCGCGCTCAAGAACGACACGGGCCTGCCGATCGGTGGCTATGAAGCCCAGATCGACGCGGAGCGCCGCGTTGCGATGATCTACGTCGCCGCGCCGAGGCCGCAGGCTCTGGCACAGCTCGACGCGCAGGAGGCCAGAACCGACCAGGCGCGGTCAAGCATGCGGGCCGCGGTCACCTCCGACGCCACGATGGCCAACGCGTCCGCTGCGGAGAAGCGCGCCATCGCGGTCATGCTGCGGGACGCCTCGGGTCTCGGCGCGGTGCGGGCTGCCATAGCCGCACGCACGATCACCCGCCAGCAGGTGCTTGATGCGTACACCAACGTGACCACCGACTGCGAGAACGCGCTCAAGGCGGTGATCCTCCGTGAGACAGCTGCCCCGCTTGTGGCGCAGGGTCTTGCGCTGGTGCAGATGGGCGAGTCGGAGAACGCGCTGCTGCAGGAGGACGCGCTGCTGGAGAGCGCCATGGCTGCGCGGTCATTCAATGCGGCGGACCGCCATGAGTTCGCCGAGTTGGTCGGCGCACGCCGCGCGCTGCTCGCTGCCGCCCTGCCCAACCTGAACGTCAACGACCGGTCCTTCTACGCCAGGGACGTCGACCCGCAGATGTCGGCGGCCCTCACGTCCGCGGAGGACGCGGTGATCGCCGACACCCGCGCCGGTGGCCCACCGCCCGTTCAGCCAGCGTCCTGGGGCACCGGCGTGGCCGCGGTCTCCGGGGGTTTCTCCCAGGCGGGGATGCAGGCGGCGACCGACCTGACCAATCGTGCGAAGCCAGTCGCGCGCGCCATCTACCTCCGGCTCATCTTGGCCGGTGGGCTCGGGCTCCTCGCCGTCATCGCGTCGATCTTCGTGTCGCTCTGGATCGGACGCGGCCTGGTACGCCAGCTCGCGGACCTGCGGCGCTCCGCGCTCAAGCTCGCCGCTGAGCGGCTGCCTCGGGTGGTCCAACGCCTGCGGGCGGGCGAAGAGGTGGACGTGTCGGCGGAGGCGCCGCCCATCGAACCGAGTCCCGATGAAATCGGCCAAGTCAGCCAGGCGCTGAACACCGTGCAGCGCACCGCGATCGAAGCCACGGTCGATCAGGCCAGGCTCAGGCGCGGAATCTCCGACGTGTTCCGCAACCTCGCCCGGCGCAGCCAGTCACTGCTGCACCGGCAGCTTGCCCTGTTGGACACCATGGAGCGCAGGGCAACCGACCCAGACGAGCTTAGTGACCTGTACCGCCTTGACCACCTCACCACGCGCATGCGGCGGCACGCAGAGGGCCTGATCATCCTGTCCGGCGCCGCGCCCGGGCGGTCATGGCGCAATCCGGTGCGGCTGGTGGACGTGTTGCGGGCCGCGGTGGCCGAGATCGAGGACTACACCAGGGTCACGGTCGTTACGCTGACGCAGGCGGCGCTTGCCGGACCAGCGGTCGCCGACGTGATCCACATGATCGCGGAACTTGTCGAGAACGCCACGATCTTCTCGCCACCCAACACTCCCGTCCGGCTCACCGGGGACATCGTCGGCAAGGGCTTCGCGGTGGAGATCGAGGACCGCGGGCTCGGGCTCAGCGAGGAGAAGCTGGCCGAGATCACCGACCGGCTGGCCAACCCGCCTGAATTCGATCTTTCTGATAGCGACCAGCTCGGCCTGTTTGTCGCAGGCCGACTGGCCAAGCGGCATGGCATCAAGATTTCGCTGCGACCCAACCCATACGGCGGGACCACCGCGATTGTGCTCATCCCGCACGAGCTGGTGGTCTCCGAGGAGGTCTACGCGAAGGACTCGGCCGCCGCGCGGGACAGCGAGGGCGCCGCGCAGCCGACGGGCCGGCACGCCGCGCGCAGCGAGGCAATCATCGCGGCTGCCCGCCGGGCCGACACCCCCGCGGGCGCTCACCCGTACCCGGCCGACGTTCGCCCGTCCCTGGCAGAAGCGCCGACTGCCGCCGAATCCTTCGACGCCGGCGCCGACTCCGGCCCAGATGAAGCGCTGGCGCATGCCGGGCCGGACGAGGGCGCCGGCGCGGTCGGCGACCAGCCACTGCCGAGTGCCGCGCCCGCAGGCGGGGGATGGATGCCCGCGACCGACACTGACGCTGCGGCGGAAAGGTCGTCGGTGAGCTGGTTCGAGCGGATCGGCGTGGACGGGTGGCCGGAGCCAGACATATCAGCTGATCCCGCCGTCACAACCGCCGACCTGACCGAACTGCCGCGGCGGATCCGCCAGGCCAACCTGGCGCCGCAGTTGCGCAACACGGGGCCGCAGGGCCTGATGGCCACCGACGAAGACGATCCCGATTTCCCCTCGCCGGAGGAGGCGCGCGCAACGATGGCGGCCATTCAGCGCGGCTGGGAGCGGGGCCGTACCGCTTTCGCCGCCAACGAGGCCGACCAGGCTGCGGACGCCGAACTCGGTGGCAGCACACCATCAGACGGGAGTGCGGAATGACCGCGTCAGCGGCAGCTGACAAGGCGGGCAAGCCGCAGGCGCCGACGACGACGTCCAAAGGCGAGCTGGACTGGCTCCTCGACGACCTGGTCACGCGGGTCGCACAGATCGAGAAGGCCATGGTCCTGTCCAGAGACGGCCTCGCCATGGGCGCATCGATGGCCATGAGCCGTGAGGATGCCGACCACTTGGCCGCGATCGCCGCGGGCTTTCAAAGCCTTGCGCGGGGAGTCGGCAAGCACTTGGGGGGTGGCAGCGCGCGGCAAACGATGGTCGAGATGGAGTCCGCCTTCTTGTTCGTGACCGCTGCGGGCGAAGGCAGCTGCCTGGCCGTGCTGACCGCGGCCAACGCCGATGTGGGCCTCGTCGCCTACGAGATGGCGGTTCTTGTCAAGCGTGTGGGGCAGCACCTGTCGGTCAACCCACGGCCGACGCCTACCGGCGACGGAACGATGTGACCGCGACATGCCGTCGTCAGATGACACCTGGCATGACGAAGAAGCAGGCCCTGTCGTCCGACCTTATGCGCTCATTCACGGCCGGACACGGCCAAGTGGCGAGCGGCTCGACCTCATCGCCATGGTCATATCCTCACGGAGAGCACCGCGCGATCCATGGACGCTCGATCCGGAGCACTTCTCGATCCTTCGGATGTCCCGCATTCCGATCTCGGTTGCCGACGTTGCCTCAGAACTCGACCTGCCGCTCGGCGTCGTGCGGATCTTGCTCGCCGATCTGCGCGACCGGGGCCTTGTCACGGTCCGCCGTCCAGTGCCGCCTGCAGGGCTGCAAGACCCACGCATCCTGAAAGAGGTGGCCGATGGGCTACGTCGACTCTGACTCCTATGACGCCGCGGCTGACGTGCCGGTGACGATCAAGATCCTGATCGCGGGCGGCTTCGGGGTCGGCAAGACCACAATGGTGGGCTCGGTAAGCGAAATCCGCCCGCTGCGCACCGAGGAGCACCTCAGCGCGCCGGGCGCGAGCCTGGACCTTCTCGACGGTGTGGCAGAAAAGACAACCACCACCGTGGCCATGGACTTTGGCCGGATCACCATCCGCAACGACCTGCTGATCTACCTATTTGGCACGCCGGGCCAGGAACGGTTCTGGTTCATGTGGGACGAGCTGGCGCTCGGGGCGCTCGGCGCGGTCGTGCTCGCCGACACGCGCCGCCTCGCCGCCTGTTTTCCCTCCATCGACTACTTCGAGCAGCGCGGCACGCCCTTCGTCGTCGGGGTGAACTGCTTTGACGGAGCACGGCAGTTCGGGGTCCACGACATCCGCACAGCGCTGGATCTGGGACTGGAGGTGCCGATCATCCTCTGCGACGCGCGTAGGCGATCGTCGAGCAAGACGGTGCTGATCACCCTGGTGGAACATGCGATCCGGCTGCTGAGCCGCGATGTCGGTCGCGGCGAACCCGTCGCCGCGCCCTAATCGCCCGACTGCCGTCTGCCCCGTCCCACACCTGCTGTCCCAACTCACGGTTAGAGGTTCCATGGCTTCCCGTACGCGACTGGCACGCACAAGGTCGATCCGGTTCATGCTGGTCGGCCTGCTGATCATCCCGCTTGTCTCGCTGGTGGCGCTTTGGGGATTCGCAGCGAGCGTCACGCTCGCTGACACCGTCGCAAAACGCAACTATGACGTCCAGAACAACAAGACAGGCGGGCCGAGCCAGACCCTGCTTGTTCAGCTCGTGCAGGAGCGTCTTCAGTCGTTCGTGTGGCTCGGCAGCGGGCGCCATTCCTCGCACGCGCCAGTTCAACTCCAGCGCGAGCGCACCGACGCCGCTTTCACCGCGTTCCACGCGGGCGCGGACGCGGTTCGGGGTCTGCTAGGCCCCGCGGCTCGGCAGAACCTCACAGCGCTGCTCACCAAGCTCGGCCAGCTAAGCAGCGCACGAAACGCGATCGACCTCGGCGCCGTCAGCGCCCCGGCTGCCTTCGCGGCGTATAACAGCGCAGTCGACGCGCTGTTCCAGTTCTTAGACAGTCAGGTAGCCACCAGCGATGTCCCCCTCTACCAGCGGGCGGAGGCGAACATCGAAGCAGGTCGCGCGCTGGAGATGGTCGGCCGCGAGGGGGCGCTTGTCGGTGAGGCCATGGCCGCGCGCGGTCATATGAGTGTGGCGGACCACAATCTGTTCGTCGCCGCGGTGGCGAACCAACGGTTCCTGGAGAGCGAGGTGCTCGCACGGCTGAGCGGTCGATTCGCCGCCCCGTACAAGCAGCTTTTCGCCTCGCCGACCTATTCGGCGTTCAAGTCAATGGAAGATGCCATCGTCGCGAACCGCCAGGTCCGTGCGCCCCTCCCGGTCAGCCAGGCGGCATGGCAGCCCGGCATGCAGACGTTTCTGATGGCCTTCAGCCACGCGGCGGCGCTCGGCACGAAGGAGGTGAGCCGGGGCCTCAGCGGGGTAGGCAGCGACATTTTGCTACGTCTCGGCCTGGCCGGAGGGGCAGGGCTCTTAGCGGTCCTCGCGTCGGTCTTCGTGCTGCTACGCTTTGCCCGCCGGATTTCGAGGGAGCTGGTCGGCCTGGACACGGCGGCGCGCGAGCTAGCAGACGAGCGCCTGCCACGTGTTGTCGGCCAGCTACGGCGTGGTGAGGACGTGGACGCCACCACCGCCGCGCCCGCAATGGCGATTGGCACGCTGACCGAGGTCGCCAAGGTCGCGCAGGCGTTCTCCACGGTGCAGCGGACAGCCATCGAAGCGGCCGTGGGACAGGCGCAGCTACGGAAGAGCGTCAACCGGGTCTTCCTGAATCTCGCGCGGCGCAACCAGTCATTGCTGCACAGGCAGCTCGACATGCTCGACTCGATGGAGCGCAAGACCACAGACCCGCAGACCCTGGAAGATTTCTTCCGGCTCGATCACCTGACCACCCGCATGCGCAGGCACGCGGAGAGCCTGATCATCCTGTCGGGTGAGTTTCACGGGCGTGGCTGGCGCGGTCGGGTGGGTGTCGTCGAGGTTCTGCGCGGCGCGGCCGCCGAGGTGCTCGACTACACCCGGGTCGACGTTGTCAGCGAGTCAAGGGACGGCGTCATCGGCACGGCGGTCGCTGACGTGGTCCACTTGCTCGCCGAACTGATCGAGAACGCCACGGCGTTCTCGCCGCCGAACACGCGGGTGACCGTTAGCGCCGACAGGGTGGCCAACGGCTTCGTGGTGGAGGTCGAGGATCGCGGGCTCGGTATCGACCCGACCGAAATTGCCGAGATCAACAGGCGGCTGGCAAGCCCGCCCGAGTTTGAGCTCGCTGACACCGACCGGCTCGGCCTCTTGGTCGTCGGCCAGCTCGCCGTCAGGCACCACATCAAGGTCACGCTGAGCGAGTCGCCGTTCGGCGGCACGACCGCCATCGTGCTGATGCCGCACGCCATGGTGCTGCCTGAACGCGACCTCGACCCCCCCACGCTGGCTAGCGAAGGTGACCGCACAGCCGGCGCGGTCGGCGCCGCCGGCGAACCGCACGTCGCGATGGTGGGCGCGCTGGCGGACCCGGCTGCCGAGCCGGGGGACGAAGCGGTCGCGGCTGTGTCAGGGGCGTTGTCGTCCCCGTTGTCAGCGCCGTTGCCATCTGCGCCGTCGCAGCCGTTGTCAGCGCCGGCGCCATCCGCGCCGTCGGCGCCGTTTGGGAGATCGGCAGCGGCGAGCCTGGCCGCAGCCGATCATGCGACGCCGGACCAGCCGGCCCTGGGCTGGGCCGCGGCAGACTGGGCTGCCGCGGGTTGGCTTGCTGCGGGCACTGCCACCGCGCCACGCCGGATGCCATGGGATCCGGTGGAAGAACGCACGGGCGCGGACGACGACGGCGCGACGGCGCAACCGCCTGACCAAGACTTAGCCGATGGGTGACCCAGGCCATGAGTCCGTCAAACCACAGATGGCTGGACCGCGACGCAGGCCCGGTGGTCAGGCTCTACGCGGTGACCCAGGGGCGTGCCCGGCCGACGGGAGCGGCACCGCTTGACCTAATCAGCGTCGTGGTCGCCACCGGCCGGGACGCCGACCACAGCTTCCGGTGGGTGCCCGAGCACAATAGGATCCTTCGCCGCTGCCGCAAACCCACGACCGTCGCGGACTTGGCCAGCGATATCGACCTTCCCGTTAGCATCGTCCGGGTGCTGCTCGCGGATCTGCTGCGCGAAGCTTTGATCAGGGTCGCAAGACCCGCGCCGCACGCGTCGATTGCCGATGAGCGCCTGCTGAGGAAGGTGCTCGACGGCCTACAGGCGCTCTGAGGAAGCCGAACGGGCGGCATGACACGGCCGGGCGTGGCCGGGCTCACGGCTTCGCCGGGTCACGCGGCTTCGCCTGGCCAGCAGGGCTGGGCCGACCGCAGGGCTTAGCTTGATCGGCAGAGCTTGGCCGAGCCGCACTGCTTCCGCGCCTGATCCGGCTGGGCTTGATCGCCGCGCGCAGCTCAGCTCAGCGCGATTCGCGGGTCTTGTAGCGCCGCGCCGTATCGGATGGCAACCAGTCGCCCAAGCGCTGGATGAGCGCCGAGCGGCTGCGCGCACGCCGCCCCGGTTTCCGCAGCGGTCGCGGCAAGCTCACCGATATCGGCTTCCGGACCGATGACGCAGGGCGCGAGCGCAAGCCGCGTCGCACGTGCCTGCCGCAGCCGCGCCACCGCTTCTGCCATGCTCGTGGGATCGCCCAGCGCGGCGGGCATCACGGGAACCGCAAGCCGCGCGGCCAACAGCACTGCGATCATCCCCGCTTCCCCCGCGCTCGCGGGCCCGCCAGCGACCACCATGAGGACGCCGTCCGCGGCGCCCACGATATTGATCTGGCGCATTCGGCCGACCCGAGCAAGGCCCGCCTGCGCCAGCCGGGCATGCAGCGCCTCCCCCAGCAGAGGATGGGGCCCAAGGTGCCCGGTGCGGACGGCCGGCACGCCCGCCTTGGCAACCGCCGTTGCCAGCGCCATGTCGGCGCTCGGATGCGGACCAGTCAGCAGGGGTACCACCACGGCCGCACGCCAGTGACCCGCACCACCCGTGGGCAGGTCCGCAAGGACCGCGGTCAGGTTGTCTCTGTCACCCTCCAGGTATCCCGCCCGGACCAGGACACCCGGACAGGACCTGCTCGCAGAAGCCGCGATTCCCGCGCTGATGTCCTCACTGGCCGAACACGCCGCGCCTGGAACCGCTAGAACCAGAGCGGGCGCATCCGACGGCACCGACAGCCGGTCCGGGCTACGGTGGCGCCCGGCAGGCCGACGGCGGCCGGTACGCAGCGGAAGGGCTTCGCCCCGGACGTCAGCGCTCACAGTGGGGCATCGTAAATCATGACCTTTACGGATCAGTAAGAAATAAGCATTCTTTCTGATCTCGCCAGCGACACGCCGCCCGCGCGGGCGCACAAGCTCAGTAAGAGAGCGCGAGACAATTTCCCGCCATGACTACCCGGCACCAGTTGTTACGTTGAGTAACATTTCTCCGATGTCACGATATGATCACACGGGCCACCTGACGTCCCGCTACAGTAGAGCCTTGGCTGTGTTGCGGTCTCCGTGTGCTTTACCGGCTACCACGGACAGTCACCACAGAACGGCGCAACGCTACGTATATTGTGCCTTTGCAAAAGCCTGCCCGTTGCGACCAGCAAGGTCCAGCTAGAGATGTGAAAGCAGTGCGGACGCGAGCGATGATCGATCACGACAACGCCATCCAAGGGAGTAAGTCCGCCGTGCCAATCGTGCGCAATAGAGCCGCCGCCCCGGGGCACGGTCGCGGCCTCGGGCGGGGGATCCGCCCGAGGCGGGCCAGCGGCGGAGGTCGCGGTCGGGGTATGGGCGCTAGTCCAGCCGCGAGCGCCAGCGGGGGGACCGGAGTGGGCGCCATCGCGGGCGGCGGCCCGGGTCCAGGTGTGGGCCGAGGCCGGGGCGGCCAGAGCGCCGCGGGGATCCCCGGCGAGGCCGGTAGCCCGGGTACCGGGGGCACCCCAGGCGGGGGCGGCCCCGGCGCCGCGGGTATTCCAAGCCCGGGAGAAATCCCGGGCGGGGATAGCTTCGGCATGGTGGAAATCCCGGGCATGGCGCGCGCCGGTGGCCCCGGTGCCGGCACCGGCACCGGCACCGGCACCGGCACCGGCACCGGCACCGGGGCAGTCTCAGGCGCAGGGCGGATCCCTGGCACGGGGACCATGGGTGACCTGCAGCAGATCGGCGGTGCCTCCGGACCAGCCAGTCCGGGCCAGAAAGCCTCCGCGCGAGCCGACGCTTTGGGCTCAGCCGGTCCGGGCTCAGGCGCTTGGGGCTCAAGCGCGTCGGGCCGAAGTGCCCCGGGCTCAGCCGGTTCGGGCCGAGGTGCCCCGGGCTCAGCCGGTTCGGGCCGAAGTGCCCCGGGCTCAGCCGGTTCGGGCTCAAGCGCCTGGGGCCCAGCCGGTTCGGCCTCAAGCGCCTGGGGCTCAAGTGATTGGAGGTCGGGCGGTTCGGGCGCGGGCGGTGGTCCCGGAGCAGGCGGCGGGCGCGGCGCGGGCGGTGGTCCCGGAGCAGGCGGCGGCCGCGGCGCGGGCGGCTCAGGAACGGGCGGGCGCGGCGCGGGCGGCGCCGGTGGGGGCGGTGTGCGGGCTGGTGCAGGCAGCTCAGGCAAACACCCCGGCCGAACGGGGTCCGCGCTGGCGCTCAAGAACTGGCGGATGCGCTGGAGGCTTTTTGCCCTTATCATGATCCCGATCTTGACCGCGGCGGCGTTTGGCGGCGTACGCGTCGCGTCAGCGGCCGGTGCGGCCAACACAGCCCGGCACATCGAACAGCTCGCGATCGTCGGCGGCGACGTCACGCAGTTGGCGCAAGCGATAGAGAACGAGCGCGACGTCACGGCAGGCTTCATTGCGGCCGGGCACCCGGCGCGGGGCCAGGCCAGTCTGCACAAGCAGTACGCGCGCACCGACTCCGCCGCCAGGACCGTGCAAGCTCGGGCTGCCCGCATCGGCGGCGGCTATTCAACCGACACCCGACAGCGCCTGAGCACCGTGCTCGCCAGGATCCGCGACCTGCAAGGCCTGCGCGCGGCCGCGCTGCGCAGCCAGCTGCCGCCGCTGCCCATGATCACGGACTACTCTCAGGTGATCACGGACCTGTTCGCGTTCAACGACGGGATCGCGGAGGGCAGCTCCGACCCGCAACTGGCCGACAGCGTTCGGGCGCTGGGTTTCCTTTCGCGGACGAAGGACCAGGCTTCGGTGCAGCGCGCGGTCCTGTATGCGGCGCTCACCACGGGACGGTTCCAGCCGGGCGGTATCGACGCGCTGACCGCGGCGCAGGCTCAGCAGGCCGCCGACATGGCGACCTACCTGGCGTCTGCCACACCGGCCCAGCGCCAGCTCTACATGAGCACGGTGACCGGACCGCTCGTCGACCAGGCGCAGAATATCGAGCAGCACGCGATCACCCAAGCCGACAGCAACCTCCCGCTGGTCACAGGTAACTCAGCGACCGCGAGCAGGCAGTGGTACACGGCGATGTCCGACACCATCCAGCGGATGCACTCGATCGAGCGCGAAGCCGTCAGCTCGATCATCGCGCACAGCCGCGAGCTGCGGCACGGTGCCGACCGTTCCGCGCTGCTGACCGGCGTCGTGATGGCATGCGTGCTCATTTTCTCCCTGATCATGACCGCGATCGTCGCCAGGTCGCTGACCCGCCCACTTCGGCGACTGCGCGCAGGCGCCCTCCAGGTTGCGGGCGCGCGCTTGCCGGAGCGGGTCCGCCAGCTGAGCGAGACCGGTGGAGGCCGGGACAGCTTGGACGTGGAGCCGATTGAGGTCTTCTCGACCGACGAGGTCGGTCAGGTCGCCCGAGCGTTCGACCAGGTACACCGCGAGGCGCTGCGACTTGCCGTGAACGAGGCAAGTCTGCGCGAAAACATTAACGCCATGTTCGTCAGCCTTTCCAGGCGCAGCCAGTCACTTGTCGAACGCCAGATTCGGCTCATCGACGAGCTGGAGCAGGGTGAACAGGATGCCGAGCGGTTGGGGAACCTGTTCCGGATGGACCACCTCGCCACCCGCATGCGCCGCAACTCGGAGAACCTGCTCGTGCTCGCAGGCCATGAGCCGACGCGGCGGTGGGGTAAGCCGGTCGCCCTTGTCGACGTGATGCGGGCAGCCGTCTCCGAGATCGAACAGTACGAGCGAATCACCCTGAGCATCCAACCGGGCACCTCCGTCGTCGGGAACGCGGTCAACGACGTGGTACACCTGCTCGCCGAGCTGCTGGAGAACGCGACGTCGTTCTCACCTGGCGACACGCCGGTCAAGGTGACAGGTCACCTGCTGGGCAGCGGCGGCGAACTGCTTGACATCACAGATCAAGGCGTCGGCATGGGTTCCGAGGAAATGGCGCACGCCAACTGGCGGCTCGAGAATCCGCCGGTGGTCGACGTTGCCGTGTCACGCAGAATGGGCCTTTTCGTGGTGGCGCGGCTGGCGGCACGGCACGGCATCCGAGTCCGGCTCCGTCAGCCAGAGCTCGGCGGTCTCACCGCACTGATCTGGCTTCCCGACACGCTGATCGCGCAGGACACAACGGCATCAACGGCGTGGATGCGCAGACTCGGCGCACCTGGAACCGAGGGCCTTTCCGGCGGGGGGGAGGCATGGAGCACCCCACCGTCACAAGCGATGTTCAACGCTCCGGCGATGCCAACCAGCACGATGCCCACCAGCACCTGGACCGGGCCGAGCCGACTGGCTGACATCGAGCCGATGCCGACGGCTGATTCCGCGCCGAGCTACCCTGCCGACACTGCGCCGCCATACGCAGCGGAGACCGAGACCGCGGCGGCGGGTTCCGGGCCGACCTATCCGGCCGACACCGGCCCGATGCGGGCGTCAGACACCGGCCCGATGCAGGCCGCAGAGACGGGGTCCACGCAGGCCGCAGACACCGGCCCGATGCAGGCCGCAGACACGGGGTCCATGCAAGCCGGAGACACGGGGTCCATGCAAGCCGCAGACACCGGGTCCATGCAGGCGTCAGACGCCGGCCCGATGCAGGCGTCAGACACGGGCCCCATGCCGGCCGCGGACGCCGGCCCGACGCGGGCCGCAGACACGGGCTCCATGCAGGCCGCAGACGCTAGTTCGGCGCAGGCCGCCGACGTCGGTCCCATGCCGACTGCCGATGCCGGTCGGGCGCGGGCCGCCGACACCGGCCCGCTGCAGGCCGCCGATCTCGGTACCTTTCCGGCCGCCGAGACCAGCCCTTTGCAGTCCACCGGTGTCGGCCCGGCACGCCCCTCCGGCGCTGCACCCTCGCCTTCGGGCCGCTCAGTCGTCGTGCCGGCTGGCGCGACGGACGGATCGCACTCGCGGCTGCCGATCTACGACTCGCTCGAATCCGATTGGTTCCACCGCCGGGGGCGGGCACCGCGGGACGCGGAGGAACCCTTCGACACCGAGCCGGGCGCCGCTTCCTTGCCCGAATGGACATCGGCCGCCGATGAAGGATGGCGCGCGGCGAGCGACGCCTCCGCGCCCACCGTGGGCGCGGTCACCTCCGCTGGCTTGCCGCGGCGGGTTCCCCAGGCAAACATCGTTCCTGGGTCGGCAAGCGCGCGCGTGCAGGCTGTCGCCAACGCCGCCATTTCCGCGGAGGCCACGCGCGACCGGATGGCCAGCTTCCAGGAGGGAGTGCGCAAGGCTCGCGCGGCGATCAAGACTGAGAACCCGCCCGAGGAGGGATGACCGGAGTGATCCGGCGCGGCGCGGGCACGGGTTTGGGGGCACCTCAGCCCGGGAGATGGCGGAGCGCATCGGCGGCGCGCTCGCCTGGAGAGGAGCATCCCCTTTGAATCCGGCTATTTATCCAGCGCAGGACCTGGACTGGATCATCAATAACTTCATCGAGCGGGTTCCCGACGCCGCGCACGCGCTCGTTGTGTCCTCAGATGGCATTCCTGTGGCGTCCTCAGCCGGGCTCCCCCCCGACCGAGCCGATCAACTCGCTGCGGTGACGTCCGGCCTTGCCAGCCTGACCCAGGGCGCTGTCAGGATGTTCGAGGGTGGCGCGGTCACCCAGACCGTCGTGGAGATGCAGAACGGCGTTCTGATCATCATGACGATCAGCGACGGTTCCGTCCTCGCCGTGCTCGCACGCCGTAACTGCGACATGGGCCTGGTCGCATACGAGATGACCCTGCTGACCGAGCGCGCGGGCAGCGCCCTGACACCACCCGTTCGCGGGGCGCTGCAGGCGTTTGGCCAGCGAAACTAGCCGCCCGCGAGTCGGCATGCGGCAGCCGCTCTGTAACGTGCTGCGCGATCGGTCTGCGCGGCGCAAGCCTCGCACCAAGCCGGACCGGTGAGGAGATGCGATGCGCATAGTCATCGCGCTGGGTGGCAACGCGCTTCTCCAGCGTGGCGAGAAACCCGATGCCGCGGTCCAGCAGGCCAACGCCGTTCGCGCGGTCCGTTCGCTTGCTCCCCTCGCGGAGGAGCATCAGGTCGTCATCACGCACGGCAATGGCCCGCAGGTGGGCATGCTGGCCCTGGAGAGCGCCGCTGATCCGGCGCTCGGCGCGCCCTACCCGTTCGATGTTCTCGGCGCTCAAACCCAGGGCATGATCGGGTACTGGCTGCTGCAGGCGCTGCAGAATGCGCTGCCAGGCCGTCAGGTGGTCGCCTTGGTGAACCAGACGCTCGTGTCGGCTGCCGATCCAGCCTTCGCCACGCCGGAAAAGTTCGTCGGCCCCGTCTACGAGGAGGCGACTGCCAGGCAACTGGCCGCCAAGCATGGTTGGAGCATCGGGCAGGACGGGACGTACTGGCGGCGGGTGGTGCCATCGCCCATTCCGCAGCGCGTGGTGGAGACGCGGATCATCCGTCTGCTGATCAGCTCAGGAGCGGTCGTGGTGTGCGCGGGCGGCGGCGGCGTTCCGGTGATCCGTAACGAGGCAGGCAAGCTGCAGGGAGTCGAGGCAGTGATCGACAAAGACCTCGCGAGCGCGGTGCTCGCCGAGGCGCTCGAAGCGGATGCGCTGCTGCTGCTCACCGACGTGCCCGCGGTGATGCGCGGTTTCGGCACGCCCGCTGCCGAACAAATCTCGCGCGCCACGCCAGCCGCGCTTCGCGCCGAGCGGTTCCCCGCTGGCTCGATGGGCCCCAAGGTGGCGGCCGCGTGCCGGTTCGCCGAGGTCACCGGCGACGTCGCCGCGATCGGCGCGCTGGATCAGGCCGCCGCCATCCTCGCGGGCAAGGCCGGCACGATCGTCACCCCAGGCGGTAACTACGGCGGTTCCGACGACCTGCAGCCGACGCCTCGGCCGTGAGGCTAGTGTGCGGGTGGTGATCCCGCCCGGTCAGGGACGGCACCCCCGGCGCGCGTCACCCGCGACGGGTGACGCGCAGCCCCGGCATCGGGGCGCCGCAGAGATCACCGGCCTGGGATGCTGTGACAGTGGGCACGGGCGAGACCGTCACCGCGCCGGCCGAGGGCATAGAGCCGTCGGCCGAATTCGTCCTTCCACTGGTCGTACACGTCGAGCGCGCGTCACCGCCAGGCCGAACAGACGCGCTTGAGGCATCCGCGCGCGCGGTGCTCGCGCTGCTTGCAGACCCGCGTGCAACGCATGGCGAGTGGGCTGATCCGGTCCGCGCGTGGGAGGCCGGCCGGATCAGAAAGGTAGTCCGCCGCGCGCGGGGAGCGGCCTGGCGCCGCGTGCTCGCGCTTCCTGGCATCACGGTCACCGAGGGCACGGCGCAGGTTCGGGTCCACCCACCGGTGCCTGTCGGCCGCTGGCCGGCTGATCTCGCCAGGTTGCAGGTCGCGGGCACCGAGCTGGCCGACGCCGAGCCGCCGCCCGACGTGGCGGCGGCAACCACGCCCGTGCTGTGGCTCAATCCAGATCTGACGATGACCGCGGGGAAGGCGATGGCGCAGGTCGGCCACGCCGCACAGCTCGCCTGGTGGCGGCTGCGTGACGAGGCACGGGCAGCCTGGCTGGCGGGTGGCTTGCGGCTCGCCGTGCGGACCGCGCCGGCCGGGTGCTGGGCAAAATTTGTGGCGAGCGGCTTGCCGGTGGTCCGTGACGCCGGGTTCACCGAGGTGGCGCCGGGATCATGCACGGTCGTCGCGGACGTGCCCGCGCTTCGCTAGCCGCCCCGTGGCGTCCAACCTGACGCGCGGGAGAGCCGTCTACGGAACATGAACCGGTTGAGCTTGCGACCTGGATCGCGACGTAAGGCGAAGCCGCGCAGCGCTCGATTCGTGGCGCCACTGGCAGTTGCGGTTCTTGCCGTGGGCAGCGCGACCGCTTGCGCGTTGGTGGCAGCGCGGATGACAAGCTCGCTCGCGGCAGCGGCTGCCCACGCTGTGCCCGCCTGCGCCGACAGGCAGCTAGCCGTCGGCCTTGGCCGCGCCGACCACGGCGCCGGAAACGTTCGACTGCCGGTAGCGCTCACCAATACGTCGGCCGCGACGTGCAGCGTGAGCGGCTACCTCCGGGTGGGCCTGGTTGGCGCGCACAACCGGCACGGCGTCAGTGCATGACCCAGCCGCCGTCAACGCACAGCAGTTGGCCGGTGATGAAGGAGGTCTCCGGCGCGCTGAAGAAGAGCACCGCATTGGCGACATCCTCGGGCCTTCCCCGCCGCTTTACCGCCTGCTGCTCCAGCACGTAGGCGTTGTACCGCTGCGGATCCGGGTGGATCTGTTCAGCCGCGGTCGGAAAAGCACCGGGCGCTACCGCGTTGACCGTGATGCCGCACTCGCCGCACTCGCGCGCAAGGGCACGCGTCAGCCCGATCAGCGCGCCCTTGGATGCCACGTACGGGGCAAGGCGCGCAAATCCGAGCAGAAACGTGATGCTGGCGACGTTGACGATCCGGCCGGATCCCGCTGCCCGCATCGCGGGCAGCACGGCTTGGGCGCACACGAACGCGGCGTCCACGTTGATCCGCTGAACAAGCTGCCATTCCCCGATCGTGTAGTCGGCCACGGGCTTGCTCGGGTAGATGGCAGCGTTGTTCACCAGCACGTCAACGCCACCGTGCTCGGCCGCGATGCCCTTCATGACCTGGGCGGCGGCGTCGAGATCGGTCAGGTCGCACGAGACGCTGACCGCACCTCCCGCGGCGCCTGAACCGTTGATCTCGGCCACCACCTCGGCCGCACGGCTGCCGGGAAGGTCGACGACCGCGACGTTCCCGCCTTCGGCCGCGAAGGCGGTCGCCATGACGGATCCGAGCCCGCCCGCCGCGCCGGTGATGATCACTGTCTTACCCGCGAAACGCATCGCCTGTCCCCCTCCTGCACGCATCTAGCACCCATTTGACGACTGTCGCAGCGGCCACAGGAGCGTTAGAGTCCACCTGATGTCGGTACCCCTGGCCGACGTATGCGCGGTAGGAGTGTGTGACCGTGTTCTGGAACCGTAGAGTCTCGCGTTTGTCGTTCGTGGTGACGCTGCTCGCCGCGGGTGTCGGGCCAACCGGGTTAGGGCACGCGCTTGCCGCGCCCGGCTCGGACGCGGCCGGAGCGCAGCTACTCACAGGAACCCTGCAGGACGGCGCCACCTACAAGATCGAAGTGCCGGGTGACTGGAACGGCACGCTGTTCCTGTACAGCCATGGATATGTGACGCCCGGATCGGACAACCCCGCACATGACGTCGGTGACCCGGTCACTGGAGACTGGCTGCTGAGCCACGGCTATGCCCTGGCGGGCTCGTCGTATTCATCGACCGGATGGGCCATCGCGCAGGCGCTGCCCGACCAGATCGCCACGCTGGATGTGTTTGGCCAGCTTGTCGGCCATCCAACCAGAACGATCGCCTGGGGACACTCACTCGGCGGCATTATCACCGCCGGTCTCATCCAGAGCTACCCGCAGCGGTTCAGCGCTGCCTTGCCCATGTGCGGCGTGCTCGCCGGCGGCGTCGCCGCCTGGAACGCCGGGCTTGACTCTGCCTTCGCTTTCAAGACCCTGCTCGCGCCGTCGGTGTCGGTTACGCACATCACCGATCCTGCTGGCAACCTGAACGCCGCCGAGGCGGCCGCCGGGGCGGCGCAGCAGACGGCGCAGGGCCGGGCCAGGCTCGCGCTCGCCGCGGCGCTTAGCGACACGCCGGGCTGGTTCACGCCGCTGTCGCCCCAGCCGGCCCGGACCGATTACGCGGCGCAGGAGGCCAACCAGTTCAGGTGGGACACGATGGTCGACTTCCCGTTCGTGTTCGCGCTGCGGGCCGAGCTCGAAGCCCGCGCAGGCGGTAACCCGTCATGGAACACCACCGTGGACTACGCCGCGGACCTGGCCAAGTCGGCCGACGCGGCAGAGGTGCGGGGGCTGTACCAGGCTGCGGGACTGGACCTCGCCACAGACTTGCAGACGTTGAACAGCGCGCCGCGGATCAGCGCCGACCCAGCGGCCGTGCGCTACCTGATGGCCAACATCGTCTTCAACGGCCAGCTCACCGTGCCGGTGCTTACCCTGCACACGATCGGCGACGGCCTTGTCGTGCCACAAAACGAGCAGGCCTACCGGCATGTGGTCGCGGCCAACGACGACTGGCGGCTGCTGCGCCAGGTGTATGTACACCGGGCCGGCCACTGCACGTTCACTCCGGCGGAGACCATCGCGGCCGTGCGTGACCTGCTGCACCGCGTCAACACCGGCTTCTGGGGCAGCAGCGCGACCGATCCCGCCGCGCTGAACGCGTCGGCATCCGCCCTCGGCGGCGCTTTCAACGTTTTCAGCTCCGGCGGCCAGCTTGTCGCCACGCCGCCCGCGTTCCGGCGCTTCAACCCCACGGTTTTCCTGCGGCCATTCGACGCGGGCGACCAGATGCCCACTACCCCCTGAGACGGGAAGGCCGGTGAGCCGGTCGTGACACGCTGCGGCAGCCGTTCAGGATAAGGGGGCGTTCAGCACGGCAGCGCCAGCGGTCAGGCCCGGGCGTCGGATCCCGTGTCGCGAACCGCTAGATGGGCCAGGCTCGCGGCGGGAACCGTCAGCGCTGGCGCCGATGGTTGACCCACGCCGCTTCGCAGGCGATCATTTTCGTGGTTTCCGGCGGTTGCTGATCGCGCGCTGGGTATGGATACGTCGTGTTGTCGTGGATCTACGTAAGGCGCGAGCCGGCGAGCGCGGCTCGCGCCTTCGCTGTCGCGGCGTTCAGCGCCGCTTGCCGCACGAGCGCAAGGGCGCGCGGGTGTGGCTACCGCCCACCCGGACGCCATCAACAAGAAACCCGGCGGCCATACGCGGCGCCAGCCGGTGAAACAGAAAGGAGAAGGTTTTGGTGGCGACCCAGCCAATGCAGGGGGTCAAGGAATCGGGGTATGCGCGGTTGGCCTTATATGGTGGCGATCCCGTTCGGCGGGCACCGTGGCCGACGTATGACAAGGGGGCGGTGTTTGTACACCGGGAGGATGAGGAGGCGGCGCTGCGCGCGGTCCGCAGTCATTTGTATTTCCGTTATGACTGCCGACCCCACGAAGAGACCGAGTGTGGTCAGCTCGAGGCGGAACTGTGCGAGTATTTCGGCTGCGCGCATGCGCTGGCGACCTCGAGCGGCACGACGGCGCTTGCATTGGCGATCGTGGCGGCGGGGATTCCGCCGGGCTCGCTGATCGCCTGCCCGGGTTTCACGTTTGTGGCGACGCCCAGCGCCATTGTGCTGGCGGGGTGCCGGCCGTTGCTCGTGGAAGTGGATGAGGACCTGCACATGGATTTGGCGGATCTGCGCCGCCGGTGGAGTGGGCAGGTTAAGGGGATCGTGACAGTTCATATGCGGGGGTTCGCGGCGGAGATGCGGGCGTTGACCCAATTCGCGGCGGAGATGGGGGTGCCGGTGATCGAGGACGTGGTGCCGGCGCTCGGCGCGGAGCTTGCGGGGCGCAAGCTCGGCACGTTCGGGGTGGCTGGGGCGTTCAGCACCCAGTCGGACAAGTCGCTCAACTGCGGCGAGGGCGGGTTTCTCATCACCGACGACAGCGCGCTTTTCGCCCGGGCGGTGGTGTTGTCTGGGGCCTATGAGGGGCGGGTCCGGCGGCATTTCCCGTGTGGCGAGCCGCCGATCGCCTCCGACCTGGACTTACCGCTGTTCAGCTTCCGGATGGATGAGATCCGCGCGGCGCTGCTGAGAGCCGAGATGACCCGGCTGCCACTGCGGGTGGCGTGCTTCCGCAGAAACTACGACTACGTGACCGCAGCCCTCGCCGGGATGCCCGGCATCGCGATCCGCCAGCCCGTCGCTGCCGGCGCCTACCTCGGCGAGGCCTTCATCTTCCGCGTCCCTGGCCGGAACCCGAAATGGTTCGCCCACGCGCTGTGCAGCGAAGGCATCGACGCCCGCAACCTGGGCTCCGACGAAGACGACAACGTCCGGGTCTTTTGGAACTGGCGGTTCCTTTACCCCACCCGCGACGTGGCCACGATTCAAGGCCAGCTCCCCGCCACCACTGGATACCTGCAGCAAGCCATTGACGTCCCACTGTCCTCCACGCTGTCCACGAAGGACTGCGACCACCTGATCACCGCAATACGCAAGGTCGCGGCCGCCGCCCAACCGGTCCACCGCCGACGGGCGAACCACCGCCAGCAGGAGGCCACCCCCGTCGGCGTGAGCACCGATGTGCTCGGCGGCCGAGACGCCGGCATTCTCCCGGTGCCGGCGCCGGCCGCCGAGGCGGCCGACACCGCGCTGGCGAGGCAGCCGCAGTGAGAAACCTCGCAAGGCGCTGGCGAGGCCGGCGGCCTCTTGGCCGGCAAGCTTCTGGCCGGCCGGCTTCCGGCCGGCGGCCTCGCCAGCGCACCGCACCGCCCACGGCCGCATGCTGAATTTTGGGGGTGGGCACGTCATGGACGCATCGCCGCTCAAGATCTTGTGCATCACCGGCTGGTGCCGCAACGGCAGCACGATTATCGGCAACATCTTGGGCGAGATCGCAGGGGTCTTCCACGTCGGCGAGCTGCATTTCCTGTGGAAGAACGCGGCGGGCAAGGGCGCAAACAGCGTGTGCGGCTGCGGCAAGGTGCTCACCCTGTGCCCAATCTGGTCGGAGATCCTGCCGTTGTGCAGGCCGGCTGGGGTCTCGGCCGAGGCCTACGCCGACCTCGTCATCGGCCGCCAGCGCGCCTGCGTCCGGACCCGGCACACCTGGCGGGTGCTCGGCCGCGGGTTGCATTGCCCCGAGATCCGCGAGCACGCCGCCCTGATGACACGGACCTACCATGCCATCGCCGAGCGGATGGGCGCGAGCGTGATCGTGGACACGACGAAGATCCCGGGCGAGGCTGCCCTGCTGCCGCACCTGGACGGGGTGCGGCCGTATTTCGTCCATCTGGTGCGCGACCCGCGGGCGGTCGCTCAATCCTGGCGGCAGCCCAAGCAGTACGTCTACACCATGTCGTCGGCCATGAGCACGGCTTATTGGCACGGCTTCAATCTGGCCTCGCAGGCGATCACCCGGCGCTATCCGGATCGGTCGCTCTTTCTGCGCTATGAGGAGTTCATCGCCGACCCAGCCGGCACGATTGAGGCGCTGTTGCGGCTCTGCGGCGCCGACCCCGCCGCCAACCCAATGCAGGGCAGGATGATCCAGCTTCATACCAATCACACGGTCACCGGCAACCCAGATCGCTTCCGCACCGGCGCCACCATCATCCGGGACAGCGATGAGTCCTGGAGGGCCGGCCTTCCCGCGTCCGCCAAGCTCGCAGCGGCGACACTGTCATGGCCGCTGCTCCAGCGCTACGGCTACCGATATCGCGGCACACTCCGCGCCGCTTCGCAGCGAACTCGGACCGGCGCAGCAGCAAAGGACACCTACATTTGACAACCGCGGCTATTGGGGGCGGACGCGCCTCTGCAGACAAGGAGCCTGTGATGTCAGTGACGAGTCACGCCTACACCGAGCAGGATGTGGAAGATTTTTTCGACCAGACCGCTCAGACCTATCTGAGCTTTTGGGACAGCGAGGGCGTCTTACACACGGGCTATTTCGCCGACGAGGCTGACAGCGATTATCGCGCGGCCGCCGAGCGGACCTCCGAGATCCTGGCGGCAGAGGCGGGGATCGACGGCTCTTCGTATGTGCTGGACGTGGGCTGCGGCTGCGGCAACTTCTTGATCTATCTCGCGAAGCGGTTCCGCTGCCACGGCGAAGGGCTCGATCTGAGCAACGAGCGGATCAAGTTCGCGCAGACCAAGCTGGCCGGCGACCGTGACCTCGCCACCGTGGAGTTCCGGCACGGCTCGGCGACACAGATGCCCTATGAGCCGTCGCGCTTCAGCCATGTCGTCAGCCAGGACTCGCTGTTCTTGGTGCCGGACAAGCCACGCAGCCATGCCGAGATCCAGCGTGTTCTGCGGCCCGGTGGCGTGTTCGCGTTCTCCGATTTCCTGCAGCCCACGAAGGACATCGGCGACCGCGCCCGCACCCACGTCTACGACCGGGTGCGATGGAGCAGCGGCTATTCACTCGTCGGGTATCAGGTCGCGCTTGAGGAGGCCGGGTTTGAGATCCTGCTCGCCCGCAATCTGCGGAGCCATATCAGGCAGACCTACCGAGTGCTGGGCAAGACGGCACTGGAGCGCGCCGAGACAACCCCGGACGCCGCGGCGCGGGACTGGATGCTGGCCTTCTCCGCGTCGTGCAAGGAGATCCAGATCGCCATTGACCACGGCGAGTTCGGCTGGGGGATCTTCGTTACCCGCAAGCGCCGCAACGCCACACCCTAGCTTCGTATCACCTATCAGGCAGGAGACCATGCAGCGGACAGAAGAAGTGAAGCGAACGATGGCGGAGGTCGTCGCCGAGCGGAAGAAGGAGCTGTTGCCAGGCCGGATGTTCGTTGAGGCCTGTGCCGCCAAGGGACTTGATGCCTGCGTCGAGTACGACGTGACGATCACCGGCTCACTGGCCAGTTCGCGGCGCAAGCCGCGCCATCCGGCGCGCGACATGCTCAAGATCGTCGACCTGTCCCGGGATCCTCGCCAGTTCTACTGGCACGAGAGCCCGGCGCAGCCGGGCGACCCGAAGGTCAATGATGCCGAGCTGAGGCGTGAGGCTGCGAATCATTTCCACAAAGCGCCGGTTCCCGAGCTCCTACCCACCACCGCGTGGGTTCAGGTTCCGCCGGGCCTGTGGGAAGACGCCGAGACGTTCGAGTCCTTCATCAACTACCGGCTGATCGTCCGCCTCGGCACGGCCGAGAACCACACGATCATCCGTGGCGAGGGCGGACTGCTGAACATGCCGGAGATCGCTCGCATGACGTCGAAGGGCCCGTTCGGCTCGACGATCCTCGCCGCGCTCAACGAAGTGGAGCAGAGGGGGAGCACCGCCGACGGTCTCATCATCAACCCAGCCGACTACTACACGTTCATGGGGCACGGCCGCCTGATGGACGACGTCGAGCAGAACGGCGTCTTTATCGTGCGGACACGACTGGTCGATCCGGGGACCGCCATCATCGGTGATTTCGGCCATGGCGCTCTGCTGTTCGATGCCGGGCGCTCGGTGATCCGCTTCGCCGAGCCACCGCAAGGGACCTTCGCGGCCCCAGGCATCGCGCTCATGGCCGAGATCTACGAGCGGGTCGTGGTCAATTTGCCAACCAATTTCTATGTCGTGAGCCTGTAGCGGCCGGAACGCGATGGTCACTCCAAGCGCAGCGCCCGGGCGGCACGATCCTGATGTCCTTGTCATCGGCGGCGGCGTCGTCGGCCTATTTTGCGCCTATCACCTGCGCCGCGGCGGCGCGAGCGTGACCGTGGTAGAGCGCGGATCGGTCGGCGGACCGCAGTCCTGCTCCTACGCAAACACCGGCTTCGTCGGCACCCAGGGCGCCGCACCCCTCGCCGAGCCTGGAGTGGTGGCCCAAGGGATGCGCTGGCTGCTGAATCCGGAGAGCCCTTTCTATGTCAGGCTGCGCTGGGACGCCGAACTGGCGCGCTGGCTGTGGCACTTCCGCCGCGCCTGCAACGAGCAGGACGCGGTTGCCGGTTTCGGCGTGCTTGTCGACATGAAGCAGCGGAGCCTCGAGATGCTGCGCGGGCTCTGCGCATCGGGCAGCCTCGCTGCCACGTTCGCGGCACGGGGCATGGTGATCGCGTTCAAGACGCCGCAGGGTTTTGCGAAGGCGCGCCGGTCCGTGCCACAAGCCGTCGCTCACGGCGTGCCGCTGCGCGTCCTGGGCCCGGGCGAGCTGCGTGCGGTCGAGCCCGATGCCGAATTCGACATCTGCGGCGCCTTGTACAACGAGGAGGGCGCCTACCTGCATGTCCCCGACTTCGTCGTTGAATTCGCCCGGATGCTGCACTGCATGGGCGTCGAGATCCACGCCCAAACCGAGGTGGTCGGCCTCGAAGTCGCCGACCGCGAGGTCCGGCAGGTGAGAACGACGCGCGGGGACTTCAGACCTCGTGAGATAGTCATCGCCGCCGGCGCCTGGTCGGCCGAGTGCGCGCGCGAGCTGGACATCGGGCTCACACTGCAGCCCGCCAAGGGCTACAGCATCACGGTCAAGACGCCGCGCAACGCGCCGCGGCTGCCGGCACTGCTGAGCGAGGGGAAGGTCGCGCTCGCGCCGCTCGGCGACCGTCTTCGCTTCGGCGGGACCTTGGAACTGTCGGGCATGGACAGCTCGGTGTCCCGCCGTCGCGTGGACGGCATCCTGCGGACCGTCCATGCCTATCTCCCGGGCCTGGAGAACACCGAGACCCTGGAGATCTGGGGCGGCCTCCGCCCGTGCACGCCGGACAGCCTGCCGTTCATCGCGCGCGCCGACCCTTACCGCAATGTGTCGGTGGCTTGCGGCCACGGACACATCGGCATCGGCCTTGCGCCGGTGAGCGGCAAACTGATCGCCCAGATCATCGCCGGTGAGCAACCCGAAATGGACCTCAGGCCATTTCGGATCGACCGCTACCGTGCGCGGGCGGCTGGCCCGCTTCGCCGCAGGCGGCTGAGCGGCACCGCACGTGGCTGACCGGCCCGCACGTGGCTGACCGGGCACCCGCCGAACCCGGGACCGGCGCCGCCGCACGCGGGTCGCAACCGTGAGATAACAGGAAAATGGCCATGCCAAACGGAGCGGAGACGAGTCGCGACGTCGCGATAGGCGTCCTTTGCCTGGAGACCTCCTTCACCAAGATCCCGGGGCATATTCGCAACCGGACGACCTTCGATTTTCCCGTCATTTATCAAGTGGTGGAGGGGGCGACGCCGGAAAGGGTGGTGAGCCAGGCCGACCCGAGCCTGCTCGAACCGCTCATTCACGCGGCGAAGGAGCTCCAAGCGCAGGGGGCGGCGGCGATCACGGGCGCGTGCGGCTTCCTTGTGCTCTTCCAGAAGCAGTTAGCCGACGCGGTCAGGATCCCGCTCTATGCCTCCAGCCTGATCCAGCTACCCATGGTCCACCGCATGCTCCGCTCGGACCAGAAGGTCGGCCTGCTTGTCGCCGACCGCCGCTCGCTCACCCGGCGCCATCTCGAGGCGATCGGCGGCGAGTCCATCCCTGTGTGCATCGCCGACATGGCGGACCAGCCCGAGTTTCGCGAGGTCATGCTCGAGGGGCGGCGCGTGGAACTCGACGCGGATCGGCTGGAGCGTGAGGTGTTGGGCCAGGTCGAACAGCTAGCGCGGGACAATCCCGATATGGGCGCGCTCGTCGTCGAATGCACAGACCTGGTGCCCTTCGCACACGCGATCCAGGAGCGAACTGGCGTGCCTGTTTTCGATATCGTGACGCTGACACAGATGGTTCACCGGAGCCTGACGCGTCGCCCGTTCGTCGGCGCCGGCTCGCCCGGCTAACCACGGGCGCGGGCGGCACGGACCGAGGCCCGGCCGCAGGCTTGTACTCCAGAATGTCGTTGCGGCCGGTGTTTCGGGGGCCGGAACAACACCGTCGACCCTGATACGTGAATGGGCCTGAGCTGGGCGGGCGGCAGCGGGCCGCGGCCGGTGGTGGCGTGGCGGGGGCTGCTGGGGCGGGTGGTCAGGCGGCTGGGTGAAGGGCTGGCTGGTGGCCGGGGGCCTGGAGCTTGGCGATCAGCCGCTGGGCTTCCCGTTGGGGGTGCGGGCGACTGGCGAAGTAGCCGGCGCCGGGTTGCTGGTGGGGTTGGCCGGTGGCCAGGACGTGCCAGGTGATGGCGGTCGCCGCGTGGGCGGGCGTGGCGGTCGCTTTGTTTTTCGCGGAAGGGCTGCGGCGGCCGCCGGATTTCGTGACGTGGCGGTGGTGGAGGGACTGGGGGCAGCCCTGGCGGCGGACGGCTGACCGGGCGCGCTGCGCCGGCTGGGGGCTGCGGGCGCTGGTTGCCCTGGCGGCGGCTGCCGGGGCGGCGTTCGCCGGGCGGGTTGGTGGTTGCCGGGGCGCGGCCCGGGTCCGCGGCGCCAGGTGGGCGGCGCCGGGGAAGGGCTCCCTGGCGGCGGCGGGCTCGCGGATCGGCGCGGCGGCAGCTGGCGGCCCGGCGCCGGGGACGGCGGTCAGCAGCTCCGGCTGGGCCGGAAAGGCCGTCGTCATGACCTCGGTCTGGGCGTCCAGCTTCGCGATCGCAGCCTCCAGGTGACCGATGTGCTCCAGGCGCGGGCGGCGCGTCAGGGCGTGGTGGCCGCCGAAGCGGCCGTCCAGCGCCACCGGGCAGGCCCGGGACCTCGGCCCGCACCTTGGCCTGGGCCAGGCCGGCGAGGAACGCGCCCCGCCACGATCGCGCCGTTGTCTGGCCGTTCCAGCACCGCGCCCACATGCGCGTACCACGGCAGCGCACGGCGGCCTTGACCCCGGCCGGGGGGTGAAGCCGCCGGCCAGCGGCCCGCGCTCCAGCAGGCGCGCCAGCCGCCCCGAGCCCGCCAGGTCCGTTCTCCGGCCCGGCAGGTTCTTGACGTGCCCGGCGCCGCACGGCCAGCAGCTGCCCGAAGCCCCGCGCCCGATCAGCGCGTGACAGACACCGCGCGCACCGAGATCTGCCGGCATATCCGGCTCGTGCGCTGAGGGGCCATGCCCACGGGTCAGGCCAGCTTCGTTTCGTGATCGCGGTGACCTGCCAGTCACTGTGACTGGCAGGTCACCGCGATCACGAAACCGCGGCCTCGCGCCGCGTCGCGGGGCAGTTTCCGTCTGCAGGGCCGGGCACACCGCGGCAGTTCGCCCTCCATGCCACAGGGACACCGGTTCCGGCCTCACCGCACGGTCCCGCCGCACTCTCCCGCCGCATGGTCCCGCCGTTGCGGAACAGGCAGGAATCATCGCAGCGTCGCCGCCAGTTCAGGCCGGCGCCATGGACCGCCGGGACGCGTTGGCAATAAGCCAACAGGGTCCGCTCCGGCGTACAAAGACGCCGCGGCGGGCCTCGCGGGCTGAGTGCTGGCCACCGCCGTCGGGTGTTGAGGGCAGGTCAAGATCTGGCCGGGCGGTCTTTCTTGGGCAATTTGGCGACCACGGCGTCATAGGAGGCATCGATGGCCTCCAACAGCTCACCGTCGGGGATCGCGCCGCCGATCCGCAGGTTGTTCCAGCCAGAGCGGCCAATGTAGGACATGACCGACGCGTCGTCGGGGTAGCGCAGGAGCCACTCGTCGGCCACCTCGCGGGTGGGGCCGCACTTGAGCCCGACGCCCGAGGCCGGCTCGGGACCCAGGAAGGCGAAGATTTTGCTGCCGACCTTCGCCACGACATCGCCCTCCCACGGCTCGTCCTGCCACGCGCCGGGCTTGGCCAGGCAGTAGGCGAGCAGCTCCTTCCGCGTCATAACCGCCTCCTCCTCGTCACCCTCCATGATCCGCGATCCACGGCCGCGGCGCCGCCAGAGCGCCGGTTGGTAACGTGCGCCAGCGGCAGAAGTGGCTCGGCCAGCGCAGCCGTTCGGGAGCTGTATCAACCGCATGGCCTACGGTGGCGCACAATTTTCCGGCGGGGTGTCGATTCCAGCGGCACCCGTTCGTGAACGGGATGAAGGGCGCCAGCGTAGCGCTGGCCCAGATCAAGGGAGAATCGACATGAAGCAGTACTTGCTCGCCGTCCACATGGTCGAAGGGGAACCCACGCCGTCGGAGGAGGAGACGCAGCGCGCGTACAAGGCGGTCGACGCCTTCAACGACGAGCTGAAGTCGGCGGGCGCCTGGGTGTTCGCCGGTGGACTGCACCCGGCATCCACGGCGACGGTCGTGCGCGCCCAGGGCGGCCAGATCGTGACCACCGACGGGCCGTTCGCTGAGACCAAGGAGCAGCTTGGCGGCTTTTGGGTCGTCAAGACCGCTGACCTGGACGATGCGCTGCGATTGGCCGCCAAGGGGTCCGCTGCCTGCGGCGCGCCGGTCGAGGTCCGGCCATTCCAGGACATGCCGGAGGAGTAGATCGTGCCGAGCGCGGACGCGGCCGACATCGAACGGGTCTACCGGGAGAGCTCGGGACGCGCCGTGGCTACCTTGGTCCGCCTCCTCGGCGACATCGACCTCGCCGAGGAGGCGGTCCAAGACGCCTTCGCCGTGGCCACCGAGCGCTGGCCGACCGCGGGGGTGCCGGCCAACCCGGGCGGATGGATCGTCACCACCGCACGCAACCGGGCGCTGGACCGGCTGCGACGTGAGTCGTCCCGTTACGGCCGCGAGACCCAGGCGGCCCTACTGCACGTCGACGCGCAGCCGCCAGAGGTGGGACCGGTGCATGACGACCGCTTGCGTTTGATCTTCACCTGCTGCCACCCGGCCCTTGGCGCCGAGGCGCAGCTCGCCCTCACGCTGCGGCTGATTGCCGGGCTCCAGACACCGGAGATAGCCCACGCCTTTCTCGTACCCGAGGCGACGATCGCGCAGCGCCTCGTCCGGGCGAAGCGAAAGATCCGGGCCGCCGGAATCCCCTACCGGGTGCCGCGCGACGCGGAACTGCCCGACCGGCTCCCGTTCGTGCTCGCGGTCGTCTACCTCGTCTTCAACGAGGGATACACGGCCTCGGCAGGCGACGACCTCGTTCGCTGCGAGCTGTGCGCCGAGGCCATCCGGCTGGCCAGGTTGCTCGCCGAGCTGATGCCCGACGAGCCCGAGGTCCTCGGCCTGCTTGCGCTGTTGCTGCTGACCGATGCCCGCCGCCGGGCGCGCACCAGCCACGACGGATCGATGGTCCTGCTCGCCGACCAGGACAGAAGCCTTTGGGATCACGCCATGATCGCCGAGGGCCAGGGCCTCGTCCGCGCGTGCCTGCGCCGCAACAGCCCCGGGCCCTACCAGCTTCAGGCTGCGATCAACGCCGTACACAGCGATGCTCCCACCGCCGAACAGACGGACTGGGGACAGATTCTCGCCCTCTACGACCAGCTGATGGCGCTCGCGCCGACACCGGTCGTGGCCCTCAACCGCTGCGTTGCCGTCGCCGAACTGCACGGCCCTTCCCGCGCGCTCGAACTCGTCAACCAACTCGGCCTCGACAGTTATCACCTGTTTCATTCCACCCGCGCCGACCTGCTCCGCAAGCTCGGTCGGCGGGACGAGGCAGCGGCCGCATACGACGCGGCCATCGCCCGCACCGCCAACAGCGCCGAGCGGTCCTTCCTACGGCGCAGGCGGGACAGCCTCTAACGCGACCCTGGGCTCGCCAAGCCGGTTCGGTAGGCCTAACGGACGGCTTGGGCTCGGTCGCGCGCCTGTCTTGGCGAAGATCCGGTTGATGTGGGTTTTCACCGTGGCGTTGCTGACGAACAGGCGCTCGGCGATCTCGGCGTTGGACAGGCCGGAGGCCAGCAGGGCGAGCACCTCCGCCTCGCGGGTGGTGAGCCCGGCGGGAAGCGGCCGGTGCTGTGTGCCTTGGGGCAGGTCCGGTGGGTGGCTGGTTACCGCGGCCACCAGGTGCTGCTGCACGGCGGGGTCGAGATGAGTCTGCCCGGCATGGACCGCCCGGATCGCTGCTTCGATCTGCACGGCGCTGGCGTCCTTGGTGAGGTAGCCGAGTGCGCCCGCGCGCAGCGCCGGGAGGATAGTTGCGTCGTCGGCATAGGTGGTCAGCCCGAGTACGCGCGTGGCAGGGAGCCGCTGGTGGAGTTCCGCCGTCGCGGTGATGCCGTCCATTCCGGGCATGCGCAGGTCCATCAGAACCACGTCCCGGCGGTGTTTCTCGGCCATCCGCAGCGCCTCGTCGCCGTCGCTGGCCGAGCCGATGATCTGGACTCCGTCGATGAGCGCGACCAGCATGCTCAGCCCGTCGCGGACCACCCGCTGATCATCGGCGATCAGAACGCGGATGCTGGCCTGTCGCGGAGCGGCGGTCATGCTGGAATCTCCACCTCGACGAGCCATCCGCCGGCGGCGGGGCCGGCCCGTGCCGTGCCGCCGGCTCGCTGCGCCAAGCCACCGAGCTCGAAGCAGACCCCAGGCGGCGGACCCCGACCGTGAACGCCGCCGTGTTCACGCCGACCGGCGTTCCGGCTCTGGCAGATGCCGATGACCGTCGTAATGTTGCGCCCGCTGCCGCCTGGGGACGGCGGAACTCACGGACAAATGGCGGGCAAATGATCAAGGACAAGACCACCGTAACCGGCGATCAGGCCCTTGAGCTGGTGCTTCATGAGTAGCCCCGACCGGATTTGAACCGGCGCTACCGCCTTGAGAGGGCGGCGTCCTAGGCCGCTAGACGACGGGGCCAGAATGCAGTCTCGAGTGCGTCATCCCCCCGCCGGGCAACGCTCGGGGAGACGTGACAGCGAAGCCAGCATAGCGGCTTATGGGAGTGCCGCCGAATCGGCTCAAGCGCACCGCGAGGCAGCGCGGGCACCTTACCCGGCGGTACGCGCGCCAGCGTCGCCGACCATGCCTGTCCTGCCGCGCAGGCACCGCATCGCTGCTGGCGACGCGGCGCCCCTGGCGTGCAATGAGCGCTAGGCGACCGCAAGCGCGAACCGGCCGCTAGCCGCACAGACGCGGTTAGCGGCACGCCGACCCCGAGGTGAACAATGTCTTAATCAATCGTGATGTTTGGGTATTGCGGACCAGGCCGAGCCTGATTACTGTCGGGATGCAAGCGTCGGTTGAGGGCTCGCCCTCTTCCGAGATTGTGCTGAGGAGCGCGTCAGGACACGAGGACGAAGCAGACGTCGTCGTGGGCCGGTTCTCCCCTGGGGCCGCACATGAAGCCAATCGGTGCTAACAGTCGCGCGCGCCTACCGCTTGAGGGGGGATGTCCACTCGTGACCCGGCCCTACGACGCTTGACATACGGCAAGACGCTGGCACTTTCCCCCCGCAGCGTCAGTTGACGTTGGCATTGGCTATCTGACGATTACCGAAGGTGACGGCTCGAAGCCGCATCCTTTGAGAACACCTAGCCACCATTCCGCCGCAGCTCTGATGTGACGAGCGGAGGCCTTTCACTTGCTCCCGGGGATTTCCATGCGCATTGACACGCACTCGCCCAGCCGTGACACCCCGCCCGAGTCCGGACTTCGGCCGGAAGCGGACATGCCCCGCACCCGCC